>TARA_R110001632_G_scaffold177223_2_pt1 | contig 13968 bp, 15 predicted proteins | sample TARA_R110001632 | Tara Oceans TARA_R110001632 (sample SAMEA4398266) | marine metagenome | biome: Polar Biome; feature: [SRF] surface water layer (ENVO:00010504); material: water (ENVO:00002006), including particulate matter (ENVO:01000060) such as... | depth 5 m
ACCCCCATGAAACATGGGTTGTATTCCAAAACCCTTCTTAAAATACGCAAAGCCTACTCCTTTTGGTCCATGAAATTTATGCGCACTTGCTACTATAAAGTCTATGGGTATACTTTGTAAATCTATTGAATAATGACCGATGGCTTGTACAGTATCTGAATGAAACAGAGCATTATTCTCTTTACATAAATCAGATACTTTTTGAAGTGGTAGAATATTACCAATCTCATTATTGATGTACATTAAACTTACTAAAGTTTTCTTATCAGAATTCTTTAATACTTCTTCTAAGTGCTTTGTATTAATATCTCCATTAGAATTAACTTGAACAAAATCAATCTCTATCGAAAATTTTTCTTGTAAAAATGCTATTGTATGCAAAACCGCATGATGTTCTATTTTAGAACTTATAATGCGTTCTACTCCTAGATTTGTAACGGCATTATGTAGAATTAAATTATCTGCCTCTGTTCCGCCTGCTGTAAAAATAATTTCTGCAGCTGATACATGTAATAACTTAGCAATATTCTTGCGTGCATTTTCAACAACATTCTTAGCTTTTCTTCCAAATTGATGTGTAGAGGAAGGGTTTCCAAAATTCTCTCGCATAGATAATTGCATCACTTCAATAACTTCTGGAGCTATTGGTGTAGTGGCGGCGTTATCTAAATAAACTTTGTTCATCTTGCAAAAGTATTTATTAATTATGACTTAGGGTTTTGAAACACATAAACTTCTGTGGCTCCTAATCCGTATTTCTTATAGGAAGCATCATAAAATCGAACTGGATATCTTCCAAATAAGTAATGAAGTTCGCTTTTTAAGACTCCTTCTCCTACTCCATGAATAAAAACAATTTTTGAAATACGTTTAGAAATAGCAAACTCAATCTTTCTTTTAGCAATATCTAATTGAAGCGAAAGCATGTCAAAATTATCCATCCCTTTCGTGCTCTTTATCAATTGATTAATGTGTAAATCAACTTCTAAAATTACTTCGTTTTTATCTTTCTTAAAACTACTAGATTTCTTTTTTTGATCTTGTATTTTCTCGTTTAATAGTGAATTATTAATATCTGAATATTTAGATAGCTGATGCTGATCTTCATCAATAAGTACCAATTCTTTTAGGTCATATCGATAAATCATACCGTCAAGGTCTTCTATATCAATATTTTGACCATCAACACTAACAACAACACCTTTTAAGGTATCGTCTAAAACTGCTACTTTTTTTCCAATTTTAAAACGCATTGTTAACCTTTCCTTAATGGTTCACTTTTATTTGATATAGTATCTTTGTGCAAAAGTAAGTAGATGATTATGACCAACACTAGTATAACAAAAGATTTCTTTGAAAGTTCTCACAAAAATAGTATCATTAATACTGACAGGAAGAATCTTTTATTAAAAATAGCTCATAAAATAGCTGAAAACTATCGCTTAAATGAGAATCAAGTAAATATTAATTTTATTTGTACTCATAATTCTAGAAGAAGTCAACTGGGACAAGTTTGGACGTTCTTTGCTTCTAACTACTTTGACCTTCAGATTAATGCTTTTTCTGGCGGTACAGAAGTAACAGCCTTTCATAGAAACACTGTTAAAACGTTACAAGAAGTTGGCTTTCATTTTAATGTAGAAGAGTTTTCTCACCTAAATCCAAAGTATCGAATTTCTTATACTGGTAGTCATAAATCATTGTTAGGTTTTTCAAAAATCTATGATAACCCTATTAATAAAAATCCATACATCGTAATTACAACCTGTAATAATGCTGACGAAAATTGCCCTTTTATTCCAGAAGCAATTCATCGGTTTCATTTGCCATATACAGATCCTAAGCATTCTGACAATTCTCCAGAACAAGATGAAACATATCTTAAAACGAGTAAAGAAATAGCTGCAGAAATGTACTTTCTATTTAATGAAGTAAAAGCTTCTTTATAATTAAATTTCAATGTCTTTATCATAAGGAATGCTATTAAGAATATGATTAATTGCATTTACTCTAGCTTCTGTCTTTCTATTGGCTTTAATTACTTTCCAAGGCGATTTTTCAGTATTAGTAATTTCAAACATTGCCTGTTTGTATTTTGTATAATCGTCCCATAATTCTTGTGCTCTCTCATCTACGGGAGACATTTTCCATTGTTTTAACGGATCACTTTTTATTTCATCAAAACGTTTTGCTTGTTCTTTTTTAGAAATTGACATGTAGATCTTCACTAAATGAATACCAGATTCTAAAATCATTCTTTCAAAGTCATTTACTTGCCCCATAAATATTTGATATTCTTCATCTGTACAAAATCCATTTACAGGTTCTACCACTGCTCTATTGTACCAACTTCTATCAAAGAAAACCATTTCTCCTGCTTTTGGAAATTGTTCTATATATCGTTGAAAATACCATTGAGATTGTTGATCTTCTGTTGGTTTAGGTAAGGCAACAATTCTAATATGTCTTGGGTTAATTCTTTCAGTAATTCTTCTGATAGCACCCCCTTTTCCTGCAGCATCTCTCCCTTGAAAAACAACTATAATTCTTTCATTGTTTTCTATGGCCCACGTTTGCAATTTAATGATTTCTGTTTGTAATTTTTTAAGCTTACGCTCATAATCTACATACCGTAAAGCTCTTTCAATATTGATAGGCCCTTTAAGTAAAAGTGCTAATAAAGCTTTACCTGAATTTAATTTTTTTACTTCAAATGATGTTAATTCTCTATCCATAATTAATCAATTTGATGATTAGATCTGTAATAACGCATCACTACGTTTGGATCTGGGGTTAACGTAGTAGAAGCTTTCTTTTTTCCATCATAGTCAAATTTAGAGAGTACATATCTCATCGCTTCTAATCTAGCTGTTTTCTTATTGTTTGTTTTAATCAACATCCACGGACAATATGTTGTATGTGTTTTACTAAACATTTCATCTTTATAATAAGTATAAGAATCCCACAACTGTTGCCCTTTTTTATCAACAGGACTAAACTTCCATCTTTTTAAAGGATTGGCATTTCTATCATCAAAACGTTTTAATTGTTCTTCTTTAGAGATCGATAACCAGAATTTTATAATAATAAGACCATCCTCGTATAACATATGTTCAAACTCTGGAACCTGAACTAAAAACTCATTGTATTCTTGATCTGTACAAAAACCCATAACAGGTTCTACTACGGCTCTATTATACCAGCTTCTATCAAAAAAAACTATTTCACCTGGATTTGGTAATTCTTTAATATAGCGCTGAAAATACCACTGTCCTTTTTCTACATTGGTCGGTTTATTTAAGGCAACCAATCTTGAAGATCTTGGGTTTAAATGCTCCATAAACCGTCTAATATTCCCACCTTTACCTGCTGCATCTCTTCCTTCAAAAATTACAGCAATCCTTTTATTTTCTTTTAAAACCCACTGTTGTAGTTTTACCAATTCTATTTGTAAATGTCTTAATTGCTTTTCATAATTAAGATTCTCAATTACTTTTTGATGCGGAATTTTTTTCGCTTTCAAAATAGAAATCAACTCTTTTGCTGTATTGGATTTAAGAAAATCCTCTGCTTCTAATGTAGGTTTAGGGTCTGCCATTTATAAAAAATAAGTGAGCTCTAAAATATTACTTTTTTTTTACACATTTTAAAACTTCCTGCTTTATTAACAATTATATTTGTGTCTATGAAATTTTCTTTTTTCTCAATTTTATTCTTTTTAACTTTTTCCGTCGTTTCTCAACAAAAATTTTCTAAAGAATTTAGTTTTATAAATGACAATGATTTGTATGCTTCTAAAGAAAAAGACAGATACTATAGTAATGGATTATTTTTCACCTACAGATATCTATCGTCTAAACCAGAACATTTAGAAAAGAAAATAATTGAACTTCAAATTGGTCATGAACTATACACTCCATATAAATCTACGGTCTTAAATGTAAATCTTCATGATAGACCTTTTGCTGCCTATTTATTTGGAAGCATTGGTGTAACAAGAGTGTATGAGAATAATAGAATTCTAAAAAACAACCTTCAAATTGGTCTTGTTGGTAAAGAGGCTTTAGGAAAAGAATTACAGGAAGCCATTCATACAATCTATAATTTTAGAAGTCCCGTTGGATGGAAATATCAAATTAGAAATACAATAGCAATAAATTTTGATACCGAATATTACAAAGCTTTAGGGACTGACACCTCTAATCATTACGATACTAATTTTATTGGAAAATTAAGATTAGGAACCATTTTTACGGAAGCCACTGCAGGAATCATGGGAAGAATTGGTTTTAAAGAATTACAACCCATACAAAATTCTATCGCATTTAATACTAATTTAAATAATGAGGCAACTTATTATGTAAGAGGTGTAGAATCATTTTTGTATTATGAAACGTCACTAACGTATGTTTTGAATGATGCAACCATAGAAGGAAGCTTATTTAATAACGACAGCCCGGTTACATTTAACCCAAAAGCAATTCGTTTTGACTTAGAGGTGGGTTATAAATTTACCGCCAAACGATGGAATTTTGGATATGCTTTTCACTTTCATAGTAATAAACTTCCCAACTTAAGAAACGATAAAGGAAATTATTACGGACAATTATTTTTTAGTTATTTGTTTAATTAGTTGAATACTCAAGATTTTTTTTTAACTTCAACTTTCTATGAAAAACATATTAATTCTGATTTTATTCTCATTTTCTATAAATACTATATGTAGTCAAGAAAAAGATTCTTCAATTTATATATACCTAAAAAACTTAGATGATGTTAAATTAATTAAAGCAGATGATAATCAGAATAACATACAATTATTCATACTTAAAGAAAGTATTAATCGGATAAAAACTAGTATCGTAATATCAGATAAAGGAATAATAGAAAAGAGAATTTCTGTTCCTTCCTATAATAAATTCTTAAGTCAAATTACTTTAAAATATGAATCCAAATCAGGAAAAAATGTTCCGTTTTTAGTAAAACATGATAATGTTAAAAATTTATTAGTTTACCCTGATGATTTTGGAGGTATAGAATTTAATGAGCTAGTCAAAGAACTTCAAAAGGTTAAAACTATTTATATCATTGATGGAATTTATCCAGATATTTATTACAAAGCAAAAAAAGTTAGTTTAGATATAAAACCTAAAATGTAGTATTTCAAATAAACCTTAACACATAAAAAAAAGAAACCCATTTTAAAAAAATGGGTTTCTTTTTTCGTTTCAATTAATCCTCCTCAAAGTACTCATCTTTAAAACCAATTAAGTACAATTTTTCTTGTGATCTGGTTACCGCAGTATATAACCAACGCAGGTATTCTTTAGAAGGTCCTTCTGGTAAATAGGGTTGTTCTATAAAAATAGTTTTCCACTGTCCACCTTGAGATTTATGACAGGTAATCGCATACGAGAATTTTACTTGCAAGGCATTAAAAAACACATTCTTCTTTACGGCAAGCAATTGTTTGTATTTAGATTTTTCGTGCGCATAATCCTCTCTAACGGCTTCATATAATTTATTGGACTCTTCGTAAGACAACGAAGGAGTTTCACTTGTAAGTGTATCTAAAATAAGCACTGTTTCAAAAGGTTGTTGCTCTGGATAATCAATCATTCTAATTTCTACTTCAGCAAAACGAAAACCATATAATTCTTTAATTGCATTAATTCGTAATACTTCGCAGGTATCGCCATTGGCTATAAAACCAGCATCTGAAGATTCTTTTAACCAAAAATAGTTATTCTTAACAACCATGATATAATCTCCTGTAGAAATTTCATTTTCTTGTCCACGAATCTGTGTACGAATCTGTTGATTGTATTGATTGGCTCTTTTATTAGACCGAACAATAAATGCCGTATCTTCTACTCCATCATTATCATAGCACCCAGTAATAGCGTCTTCAATATCATATCCGTCTTCTAATCGAATGACATCTGGAAAACCCACATTGAACTGAAAATTAATAGCATCATTTTCTATCAACGTTCTTAAAATAGTTGCATTTGCTAAAATTCCAGAATTTTCATGCTGACGAGTCACCTCGTTTAATTCGATTTTTAGTACATTTTTATTGTAGTCGATCTCTAGTCGATCTTCCTCTAAAGCTGGACTTACACTTAATTTTACTGGAGGCAACTGTGCGGTATCACCAATAAGAATCAATTTACAATTCTTACCAGAATATACATAGGAGATTAAATCATCTAATAAAGAACCCGTTTCAAAAAGCTTCCCATTTTGAGGTCTATCAGGAATCATGGAAGCCTCATCAACAATAAAAATAGTGTTTGTGTGTTTATTGGGTTGCAAAGAAAAATCAATAGAACCGTTTTGTTGTTTCTTAGGGAAATAAATTTTCTTGTGTATTGTAAAGGCTTGTTTTTTAGAATACCCAGAGATTACTTTTGCCGCTCTTCCTGTTGGTGCTAACAAAACTGCTTTCTTTTCTGCTTTCCATAGGTTATTAACCAATGTACTAATAGTGGTTGTTTTACCTGTTCCTGCATATCCTTTCAGTAAAAACAAAGATTGCTTGTCTTCTGAGAAAATGAAATCTACTAACAATAAGAACAATTCTGATTGCTTTGAAGTAGGATGATAAGGAAACTTTTGCAAAAGCTCTTTATGAAAATCTGAAGCGTTTTTTGACATGAAGAATTTAAAGCGTTAAAGATACATCGATTTGTCTTTAAAAGTTTTTATCATTAAAAAAAAATTGTAGATTTGCGAGACGTGTAAATAAAATAATATATAAAATGATTATATCGATTCTTCTAGCTATTATAGCTGCATTTGGTTTAGCTTATGTAATAGTAAAGTATTTACCATTAAAATTTAGATGGGTAATTTCTCTAGTACTAGTAGCACTAGGTGTTTTCTTAGTTTTTAAAATTTATGATGGTGTTATGAAACCTATCAACTTTAATAAAAACAAGAAAGTAAAGTATGAAAAAGTAATTCAGAACTTAAAAATTATTAGAGATGCAGAATTAGCTCACTATGAAGTTACTGGAAATTATACAGACAACCAACAAGGGTTAGTTCAGTTTATAGATACTGCACAATTAGCAATTACTGAAGTAAGAGATACTGTTATTCAGGTAAATAAAGGAAGTAAATGGCAACCAGTAATGGTTTCTGTTGAAAAAAGAATTTTAGATACCATTGGATATGAACCTGTCTTAAAAAGTTTTGAAGGAAGAGATTATAAAAACATGTTTACAGTTCCTGGCTTAGATGGAAAACAATTTGAACTTACTATTGGTTTAATAGAAAAAATTGCTGGTTTACAAGTTCCTGTTTTTGAAGCAAGAACCGAAAAGCTAGACATCTTAAAAGGAATGGATATTTCTTTAGTTAAACAAGAAATGGAAGCAGTTGAAAGTAGTGAAATTAAAGGCCCTTTTGTGTCTGTTGGTTCTCTAAACGAAGTAACTACAGGTGGTAACTGGCCTACTATATACGACAAAGCAGATCGTGATAAAGAAGACGATAAATAAAAACATAGAAGATACTTCTAAAAGAAAATTATCCATCCAATTCAGTTTGGATGGATTTTCTTTTTGTACCTCAAATACTCTAAATGAAGTACATGAGTTTTCGACCTATGTTTTTGAAGCAGCAGTAAATTCTCCAGAATTAGTACTGGAAAAACTTCAAGAAATTTTTAAAACAGAAAAATCATTGCAAGATGATTTTATATCAGTTTCTGTGATACATCAGAACAATTTAAACACACTAGTACCAAATCAATATTTTAAAGAAAATTCTTTAAAGAGTTATTTAAAATATTCTATCAAAACAATTGCTACCGATTTGATCGTTTTTGATGATCTGGATTTTATGGATAGTAAGAATGTATATGTTCCGTATGTGAATATTAATAATTTTCTTTTTCAGAATTTTGGTGAGTTTGAATATCAACATCATTCCAGTGTTTTATTAGAAAAATTACTTTCTAAATCAGGTTCTACATTACAATTCTATGTAAATGTTAGTCAAAGTACGTTTGACATTGTTGTTATAAAAAATTCTAAATTGCTGTTTTACAATGTATTTGAACATCAAACAAAAGAAGATTTTATCTACTATATTTTATTTACTTTAGAACAACTAGAATTATCTCCAAAAGAAACGACGCTTACACTTCTGGGAGACATAGAAGAACAATCTGACAGGTATAACATCTTATATACTTACATTAAACATATCGAGTTTATAAAAGCCGAAAATGCTATTTTTAACGATCAAGAAGAAGTTTCAAAACACTCAAATTATATCTTACTAGGATGAGAATTATCTCCGGAAAACATAAAGGGCGTAGAATTACTGCTCCAAAAAAATTACCTGTAAGACCAACTACAGACATTGCAAAAGAATCGTTGTTTAATATTTTAAACAATCATTATTATTTTGATAGCATTTCTGTTATTGATTTATTTTCAGGTACTGGAAATATAGCCTATGAATTTGCTTCAAGAGGAGCCAAAAGTATTCATGCAATAGACGGCAACTATAATTGTGTTAGTTTTATTAATAAAACTGCTAAAGATTTTGATTTCTCTATCAATGCTTACAAAAACGATGTGTTTAAATTTTTAGAGAAAACCCCCTTAACTTCTGATATTATTTTTGCTGATCCACCGTATGATATGGAAGTGGAGAAATTTTTAAAAATAGTAGAATTAGTTTTCGAAAGAAAAATGTTAAACGAGGGTGGACTGCTAATTGTTGAGCATTCTAAACATATGGATTTATCCGAAAATAAATTTGTTAGCTATAACAAAAAATATGGTGGAAGTGTGTTTAGCTTTTTTGAAGCTGAAGAACTATAACAAAGAATCAATAATATCTGAAACTGTAATATTTTCTGCTTCTGCTTTATAGTTTTTTACAATTCTATGAGAAAGAATTGGAATTGCTACAGCCTTAACATCTTCAATATCTGGAGAATATTTTCCTTTCACAGCGGCATTTGCTTTCGCTGCTAAAATAAGGTTTTGAGAAGCTCTAGGTCCAGCTCCCCAATCTACATATTTCTTTACTAAATCTGTAGCTTCTGTACTTTTAGGTCTTGTTTTCCCTACTAAACCAACTGCATATTCAATAACGTTATCTGCTACAGGAACTTTTCTTATGAGTTGTTGAATCTCTAAAATATCTTTAGATGACAACACAGAATTTGCTTTAGATAAGATATTGGATGTCGTATTCTTTACAACATCTACTTCTTCTTGAAAGCTAGGATACTCTAAATTAATAGAAAACATAAAACGGTCTAATTGAGCTTCAGGAAGCGGATAGGTTCCTTCTTGTTCAATTGGGTTTTGCGTTGCTAAGACTAAAAATGGTAAGTCTAATTTATAATGATGTCCAGAAATAGTAACAGATTTCTCTTGCATGGCTTCTAACAAAGCAGCTTGAGTTTTTGGTGGAGTTCTGTTAATCTCATCGGCTAAAATGATATTAGAAAATATAGGTCCTTTTATAAAGGTAAATTCTCTTTCTTTATCTAAAATCTCACTTCCTAAAATATCTGAAGGCATTAAATCTGGAGTAAACTGAATTCTTTTAAAATCTAATCCTAAAGAATCAGAAACAGTATTCACTAACAAGGTTTTTGCTAATCCTGGGACTCCTATTAATAGCGAGTGCCCTCCACATAAAACAGATAACAAAACATAATTAACGGCTTGTTCTTGACCGATAATTACTTTTCCTATCTCTGTTTTTAAATCTTGGAATTTAACAACTAGGTTATCAATAGCAGTGACGTCAGACATTACTTAGATGTTTGTTTTGTCCAGTTTTTCTCAAACTTACATTTTTGAAAATCTTTACTTATTTTAATATAAGTATCTCCTATTTTTTCTTTAGACCATCTTGCAATGGTTTCTTGTTTTTTCTTTTGTAAAGCTAGACTTTGAACTTTCACATAATCTTCTATCATATCTGCAATATGTGTGTCCGTTCTGTCTTTCATGATCAATACTTTATACATCTTCTTCCCTCCTCTTTCTTCATCATAAAAAACGTCAGACATTTCGCTTTTTTTCAAATTGTTTACTCTTGCATATAATGCTGGATCCATTCTTGTTAAATCAAATGTAGATTCTCCAGTAGATGAATTAACAATTAATCCTCCGTTGTTTTTGGTGTTATCATCTTGAGAATATTTTTTTACTGCTTCTGCAAAAGTGATCACTCCATTTTGGATGTCTTTTTTTATCTGCTCTACTTTCGCTTTTGTTTCATCTAGTTTTTCTTGAGGAATTTCTGGCTCAATTAAAATATGTGAAGCAATTCTTGTTTCTCCTCTAATTTCATGTAATTGAAGAATATGGTATCCAAACATAGATTTAAATGGCTCAGAAATTTGACCAACATCTAATGAAAAAGCGGTTTCTTTAAACTCTTTAATAAATGGACTATCTTTTGTAATAGAATATTGCCCTCCATTTTCAGTAACACCAGGATCATTAGAATTAATTAAAGCTTTCATCTTAAAACTAAATCCTCCTTCTATTTCTTTCTTTATCTCGGATAGCTTTTTAACAATTCTATCTAATTCTTCTTGAGAGGCTACAGCGTTAATAACTAGTTGTGCTATTTGTATTTCTGCTGGAAATTCTGGCAACTCTCCCTTTTCTTTTAATCCGTTAAAGTAAATCCTTACTTCTTCTGGTGTAACATCTATGTTTTCTGTAATCTTTCTTTGTTCTCTTTGAATTAAAGCGTTTTCTTTTTCTATCCCAAAAAGTTCTTTTTTAAGATCTTCTACATCATTAAAACCATACGCTTCAACTACTTTTTCAATACTTCCATATTCTTGACTGAAATATTGAATATTGTTTTGCACTTGACTATTTACTTCCGCGTCAGAAACAATAATACTATCTACAACAGCATGATGTGCTAGTAGTTTTTGAAGCATTAGTTGTTCTAACATTTCGCAATCAGAAATTTTTATTTTTCCTTCACTACTATTTTCTAATTCTAATTTGAATTTTAGAATATCAGAATCTAAAACAATGTTTTTTCCTACTACAACACCTACACCATCAATCTTTACTTTCTGTGCTATTGTGTTGTGAATGAATAATGATACAAATAGTATGAAACTAATGGATCTTAAAGTTTTTATTTTGAATTGCATCTTTTACTATTATTTTTTCTATGTCTCTTATTAACTGTAGCTTTCTTTGATGTAAAATCATCTGCTTAATGGTAGGTTCTATATAACTTAAAGGCGCTATATCATTCCTAAATAAAACATCATTTATCGCGACCAAATATAAACCTAATGAATCTTCTTTTTGAAGTAATTTGGTTTTTTTTAACAAATCATCGCGTGAAAATGGCATTTTTAACAAAACATTTTCTAAACCTGTCCAAACAGAATCGTTTATCATCATCGATTTAAAACTTAATTGTCTTAATTCTAATTCTTCTAAGTCTTCAATGGTTCCTTTTTTAAAAAATTGAATCACTTCTTTTTTATCAATTAAATCGTTTGAAAAATGAAGATATCTAGTTTTTATCAATTCTTCATTCAACCTAAAGTTCTTACTATTTAACTGGTAATAATCTTCAACTTCTTGAAAACCGATTACAGTATCTAATTGTTGTTTAACGATTCTTTCTTTATAACCATTTATTAACAGGGCTTGCCTATAATCTCTAACTAAGGTGTTTATTTCAGAATTATCGTTTTGAGAATTGTTTTCTTCTGCTTTCTTAAGTAATAATTGTTTTGTCGCCCAATTATTTATAATACTTCTTATTAAAACAAGACTATCTTTAGAAGTGATGTTTTTAGGCAGTAAAGATTCAATATCTTCTAAATATAAATTCTCATTATAAACACTTGCGATGGGTGTACTGGTTTCAGTATCTTTTTGCTGCAAGCCTAAAAACTCACAGGAAAAAAAACTAAGAATTACCACTATGTAGAAATATTTTTTCAAGATTCTTTACGATAATATTTAATTAATTTTTTCAAAACCTTATTCTTAATTTCAATTGTATTATTTGATCGTAATTTCTCAACCCAATCGTTCTCTAAAAAGGCCTGATAGTCATTCATAACTCTTCCTTTTATTTTATCTAATTTATTCCCTTGATATTTCTCTTTATGAGTATCAAAATAACTTTTCAATGCAATTGTATCTGAAGATTTATTCCAAATTTTTTGCTGTAACAATTCAAAAAGTAATAAACCATCTTCATACTCTTTTAATATTGAGGCAAAATCTTCATCCGTTTTTACTAAGTTTTCTTTAAAATAAGAGAGGACTTCAGCATCTGTAAAATTCTTTAATAATTGTTCTGTTGAAAGATGCTTTCTATTTAGGATATAAGATCTAAAATCGCTTTGTTTAATCTTTTTCTCATTAATTGTTAAAAGAGTGCTTTGCAATGAATCATTTGAAAAACTTCTTACATCTTTTATTTCAAAAATCTTCTTAGCCGATGCTGATACCTTAATGGTATATTCTGACTTTAACCTATTTAAAACAGCCTTGTCAGATAATTTAGCTCTTCCAGATTTTCGCACTCTGTCTGTAATTTCTTTTTTCATTTCATCAAAAGAAAGTACTGGATATGTTTTTAGTAATTTAACAATATGCCACCCGAACTGAGTTTTAAATGGTGCACTAAAATCATCAACTGCTACTAAAGAAAATGCTGCATCTTCAAATGACTTTACCATTCTTCCAGAACCAAATTTTGGTAAAATGCCTCCTTTATTTTTTGAATTTCTATCGTTAGAATATTGCTGAGCTAATTGTTTAAAATTTCCTTTTAATTTTAATTTAGAATATACTTCTCCAATTATTTTTTTTCCTGTGGCACTGGTATCAGTAACTAAAATATGAGCAACTTGTATTTCTCCTCTAGATGTTCTAGATCCAGTATTCTGAACAATATGATATCCAAATCGTGTTTTAAATGGTTGAGAAACTTTACCCAATGCTGTTTTGTATGCAGCATCTTCAAAATCGTAGACCATTTTAAAAGCAGAAAAATATCCTAAATCCCCTCCATTAATAGCTGCAGAAGGATCTTCTGACATTTCTTTAGCTACTTTATCAAATGATTCACCTGCTAATATTCTATTTCTAGCTTTGATAATTTTGTTGTAAAACGTTAACGAATCTTCTGGTTTATAATTTCTAGGGAATTTAATTAAAATATGACTCCCTCTTAATTCTGTTTTAGTTCTGTCGTATGCTTGTTTAATAAGAGTCTCTAAAAAATCTTTATCTTGTAAATAAGGAGCTGTTAATTGATTTCTATATGTTTCAATTTCTCTTTTGTATGATTTTAACGTATCTAATTTTAATTGATAGGCTTCTTTTACCTTTAATTTATAATTGATAAACAATTGAAGGTTTTTTTCTACATCTTTTCCCTCATCATTATCTATAGCATTTAAGTTTTTTTCATAGATTCTTTTAAAATCTGCCACTGTGGTTTTGTCTCCATTGATAGTGACTAATGTTTTTGTATCTTTTTGTGAAAAGACAGCAAGGGAATATGTAATTAATAATGCAAGTAAAATTCCTTTTTTCATAAGATTATAATGAGATGATTCCTTCTATTTTTTCTGCTTGTTTATAATATGATATTACTGTGTCTGAGTTTTCTATTTTTATAACTATAGAAACACTAATATATTTCCCAGTTTTAGATTTTTTTGTAGTTATAACGGCTCCTTTATTATCAAACAACCCTTGAACTTGCTCTACTTTATCTCCTTCATCAGAAACTATAAATTTATATAAATAATCTGCAGGAAACTGAGTGGTATCATCCAACTGGACTTTTAACTTTTGATAAAAATTTTCTCTATCTTTCATGTGATAGTTTTTGACTATTAATAGTAAGAAACAGCTACAAAATTACATCATTATATCATTATAATAAATTAATACTATATTTTTGTTTTTATGCAGA
>TARA_R110001632_G_scaffold116394_2_pt1 | contig 13961 bp, 13 predicted proteins | sample TARA_R110001632 | Tara Oceans TARA_R110001632 (sample SAMEA4398266) | marine metagenome | biome: Polar Biome; feature: [SRF] surface water layer (ENVO:00010504); material: water (ENVO:00002006), including particulate matter (ENVO:01000060) such as... | depth 5 m
CCCAATTAGGTTCCAATACCTATTATCAAACTCATACTTATCACCTATATAAGACTGAGTGTGTATTGATATACCTAATCCTAATATCATCCCAAGTATGCTAATACAATTCCCTGGTAGCAAGACACTTGCGTAAACTTACCAAACACCTGCATACCTGTAGGTAGCACTTGTCCTGTTAATGAGTCTCCTACCATAGATATAGCATTAATGTTTGCCTCTTGAAGACAAACTATAACCCTGTAAGTCTCTCCACCTGGTGAAGTCTCTCCTGGTCCAATTCTTCTGAATCCAAAATCTCCCATAGAAGATTGAAAATAGTTTCTGTCTTTTGTAATATTATCCATTATTCCCAGTTGTTATCTATTGTTTCCCAAAGAGTGGTTATTAGTTCCCAGTTGAAACCCCAACCTCTCTCTTGTTCTATTAATATGTTAAAAGGTATGTTATCTATTAAGTAGTCAACTATACCTGTAGTGTACTGTATGTTATCTCTGCTGTATCCCCAATCGTTTAACAACATATAATCTAATGAGCTACTTGGTGTGCCTGATGCATCCTTGTAATATCCCATCTCATTCAAAACCATGTAGTCTATTAACCCTGTAACTACACTTGTACTTTCATTATTTCCTATTTCGATTTCAGGAATATAATCTAAGAATCCTTTATCGTTTTGTATTGCATTAGAAGAATACCCCTGTGTGCTTGAGGTATACATTAATCTAAGTCAATTACGTTTGCATTGTCAACAGCAAAAGATGCTATCCAGCTATCAGTAACAAGCTCTATGTCTACTAAAGATAATTCAGATATAGAAGATCCACTCGTTGCTGAGTAGTTCATTGTAAGTCCATCCATCCATCCACTGATTGTAGCTGTTCCATTATTATGATACAGTATTGCCACTATATCAGAACGTCTAGACATATAGTCTATCTTGTTCATTCTTCTATCTATAGAAGGTATTCTTATTACAATGTTTGTGGTTATTAAACCTAGTCCATTGTTGTTTGTTTTACTCTCGTTAAACACGGTAGCAGAGTCCTTGGGATTGTGCTTGAATATAACATGATCAAGAAGCTGTGCTGATAAAACTAGTGTTTCATCATTAGGATCTATAGCTAGATTTAAGTCTTTTTGCAGACCAAGAACAACCTTCTTAATCCCACCTGCGTTGGACTTATTACAGTTGATATCTATATCCTCAAGAAAAATGCTACAGTTAAAACTCATAGTTTTTTAAATAAAAAAAGGGGCAGGGTTTAGACCCTACCCCCTTATAGTAATTTACAAGAATTGATTACGCAATTACGTCAGCCCATTCGGCATCAGCAATGTTGTAAGCAAGAGAACCTTCTTCACCAGTCAATGTCAACTGGTAACGGTTTTTCTCTGAGCGACCAGTTCCTGAAGTACCATCTACACTAGAAGCGTAAAGACCGAAGTCGTAGCCAATTAAGTGTTTGGTTCCAGCAGCAGTCTCAACAAAAGCAACAAGTTCTACACCTGCTTGAGCAATTGCATCAAGAGCATCACGGTGATCAGAACTCATAGAAGGAATCTCTACAGCAATAGTAGGAACAGTAGTGGTGATACCATCAGCACTTACAGTTTTTACATCAGTGAATACAGAGAATCCATCTTTTAAGTTAAACTGAACTTTAACTACAGCAGCGTCAGTTACTAATCCTGCACCTGTAGGAGCAATTGTAACAACACCAGAGGCAACTGTTACAGCTGTTAAGGCAGATTTATGGCCAAGGTAAATGCTCTTTAAACCACCTATTCCTAGGTCATCACAAGAGAAAGTTACATCGGCAAGGGTTGGAGTACAAGCCATTTTATTTTATTTTTTAAAGGTTATTAAAAAGGGGAGCAAGAAGCCCCCCTTCTTTATTTTAATTATGCTTGAGCGTAAACGATCTCAGCGCCTTTCAAGTAAGAGAAACCTAATTTGAACTGACCCCAGATTTTATCAGAGCTTAGTTCAGCTTCATACTTCATATCGATAGCACGTACATCGTTGTAGTCATCAGTCAACATTACCAAGTTCTGTGGAGCAGATACGAAGAACTGATCAGCACCAAGGCTTGGGAAGTGTACAACCTCCATACCGAAGTAAGCAGGAATGTTTCCTTCTACGATACCTTGAGGAGTAGTAGTGTACTTCTCAGCGATAGCGATTTGGTAGTGCTGCATAGCAACAGTTCCCATGAAGAAAGCAGGTTTGAAATCACGATCAGCATCTCCGTAAACGGCAGACAACATGATCCCACTCATTGCAGCGTAAGCTTTTTCCATCTCGTCTAAGATGTTCAATGCAGTCAAAGCAGCACCTGCGATAGTTGTATCGATTACAGCAGAGTCATTACCCATCTCAAGAGTCAATTCTGTAGCAGCTAGTTCTAAAGCTTTCTCAGCGGACTTCTTAGCGAAGTAATCAAATACCCAGTCCTTGAACTCAGCGTCCATAGTCTCAGGGTTGTGTTGTCCTTGCTTAAGCAATAGACCACGGTAAGAAGACTCAAGAGCACTCTTACAGTTTAAGAAAGACCACTTGTAAGTAGCTACAGTCATTTCTTTTTCACCTACTGAAGAAGTAGATGCAGCATCAAATACACAAAGGTCACTACCAAACTGCAAAGCAGCATCAAAAATTGGTACGTTTACCTTAGCTTTAACACCGTCAACAAGACGGAAGCGGTTTAATACAGCCGCAGATTTAACCATAGAATCGATAAACAAGTTAGGTCTACGATCTCCATATGGAAGGGTTGAAATTGTTACAGACATTTTATTTTATTTTAAAAAAGTTTCTTTTACTTAATTTACAATTATCTAAAACGACTAAAGAAGTCGTTTACAACATTTACTTTTTCAGGAGTGATTCCGTTAAAGACTAAAGATTTGTTTTCTACAGCTTCATTAGCTTCTTCAGCTTTTTGTTCCGCAGCAAACTGCTCTTCAACTTCAGACTCGTTTACTTCCTCTTCAACAGATTCGTAAACTTGTTCTTTCTCCTTATTAGCTTCAATAGCATCCTCACCAACAGGAGCGATCTCCTTAACTGGTTCTTCAGCCATTACTACTTCTTCATCAACTTCTTCAACAGGAGCGTCTTCAGCAAGAGTTTCCTCTTCTTCAGGTGCGTCCATAGAACTGATGTGCTTCTGAATCATCTCAACAGCAGACTTTAAGTCTTCGATGCTGTTAAACTTAGATTCAAAAGAGGTCAATGCTTCTAAAAGAAGAGCGTTCTCTTCTTCTAAAGAAACAATCTTAGCTTCAAACTTGGTAGACAAAGACTCAAACTGAGCCTCCATTTTACCTAGCTCTTTAGCAAAAGCAAATTCATTCATTTCTTTGTTATTTACAGGTTTAATATCAGCTTGTATTTCAATAGAGAAGCCATTAACCTCTCCTTGTTTTATAGCCTTGAATAATTCGTCAGACTCAATCTTAGCCTTGACGAATACTGTTCCGTTGGGAAGGTTGTAACCATAGTCAGTAGACTTATCGTTATCAGACTCCTTCATCCATACTTCAAGCATCACCACATCTTGAGTATCATACTCATGGTGAATACCAAATTCGTTGAACAAACCCTTCTTAGAGTAGTTATACATAATATCACGGATTGTTTCTTCCGTGAATCTAACATAGTAGTATCCATTTTCAGGGGAGTGGCGTAGGATCTCCTTGTTAGGAATCATGATAGGTCCCACAACCTCTTTCCTTTCATCGTTAGCAAACATCTCAACTACCTCAGTCTTGCTGAAGTAAATGAAGTTCTCTTCGATAGCAGGTTTGTCTACGAGAGAAATCTTGTACATACCTTGTTCAAAATCCTCAAGTGTAATATCGTATAATGGTATATCTTTATCCATTCATTTTCTTTTTTCTATCTCCCCAGGGAGCATTAGACACTTCGACCTCAGCCTTTACTGTTCCTTTGCGGATGCTTTCAGCTTTTCTAATCGCCCAATTAACTCCACTAGTTCCTCCCCAACCAAGCCAAGCAACATACCCTCTATCTTTCCAAGGAGTGCTTTTATACTTTGGGTCAATCGCAGCATTCTTTCTATGGCGGTTAAAGGCAGCCATCCTAGCAATCGTTTCATAACTGAGTTTTCTATTAGAGGCTAATTGGTTTGCCCTTGCCCAACCGACAGCGGTCATTCCTTTTACTTCCTTACCATACTTTTTTTTCCATGCAAGAGCTTTCTTAGCATTGTTAGTAGCGGATTGTGGATAGTCATTGTAAGTAGCCATATAAATAATTTACAATATTATACCTACAACCTCTGAATAAATACCTGAATCAAATAGTTGCCCCTTCACTGATTTAATTATTATTCCGTTACCATTTACATAACCAAGAGATACTTTTGAGTAACTGTCTTTTATATCAAAAGCATAATTTTTGTCTATAAGAGCTGTAAACGTAACCTTTGGTTTACTGTAATAATTCACATTGTCGTTACCTGTAAAGAAAGTAAAAAGGTCTGTACCAACTCCTGTTTCACCAAAGTGATACAAGGAAAGAGAGTTTGCCTTATCCTTAACAAATCTTGGAAAGACATGAGTAGAAAGTGTTTCATAAACAATACCTTTATAAAAAGACTTCTCTATAAACTTAGCTCTTTTTATATTTGACTGATAAGAAGGAGCTGATATATATCCAAAGGTTATACCTATTTCAGTATACTTTGAAAACTCATTAGATGTAAATCCAATTTCGTTATCGGATAAATAACCTCCATCATATTCATCTACCACAACGTCCCCACATAACGATTTGTTATAGAACCTAGAGTTTAATGAGAATGTTAAGTCATCACTTCCAGCAGGATTTAGATCTAGTTTTTTATATCCGTACTTGTCATAGAATAAACCACTAAGACTTGTTGATATAGTTATAGATTTAGCTATCTTAGAAACAATGTCTACCACAATCTCTTCTCTGTCATCTAATTTATTTGTAATGTCTTGATCAGCATTAGATTCCCTGATGTCAGGCAATCTATCTATTAAAACACTTGATGTCTTCTGATCATAAACAACAGAAAGATTAAACCTTGCTAATATTTCTTTCATTGTTTCATACGGATCTACATCCGAAAACTCTTGACTCCAGTTTACATTAACACCATCATCAAGAAAGTATGGGTTATGGTTTCCAGTAGATACTAGTGAAAGATATAATTCGCCTACATTACTGCTATCTTCTTTAAAAACAGCTTTAGTTAAAGTGTCTGAACTAACAACTTGTTGTGTAATCACATTGTCAGGTATAGCGTAACCTAGTATGGATAGATTGTTAGTTGGGTGATTCTGCCATGTATCAACATAATCACATATGAGGAATCCTTCTATCCAATCAAAAGACATGGATACAGCGTAAGTAGATCCTGACTCTATTTCTATTTCTTTATCCTCCCACTTGAATTGACCAAGATAAGATGCTGACCAACGAAGCCTTGAAAAAAGTTCTTTCCTTGGAGCAACAGAGCCTGTATATATATTTTCCCAATGCGGAAAAACTGAACCTGAAACTGGATCTATTGGATCATAAACCGAGAATTGTTTAGCTGTTTCATTAGAAAGATCTAGTTTTTGTGCGTCAACAGCTTCAAACTCTTTTACTGAGTTATTCGTGTTCATCATTCTAAACGTCTCTTGAGGCGAGCCGTCCTTCCATAAAGTAGCGACAATTCCAAACTTAGCTGTACACTGAATTACTGATATATTTTTTACTATTGAATAAGAGTTTTCAGATGTCTCTATCATTGGAAGCTCTAAATCAATATATGATCCAGAAGGCAAGGCCCTGCTTAAACCTGTAATCAAGTCAAATTCATATGGCTTTGCCGTGTAGTTCATGTGAGAGCCAAAGTAAGCACGATCAACATTTGTTCCGTCATTAGGCAGGTTTGTTCTAAAGCTTAACCCATATCCATTGTCGCTTGCGTTTGCATTAGGCGTTGGATTATAATTCCAGCCTAGAGACTGTGCAGGGTAAGTATCTTTCTCCTTTGCAGATGAATCTGTATAATCTACAGATGCAGTATATTCGTTAACAAAGTACTCTTCAGGCCCCTCAATTAAATAAAAACCTCTCTGTCTAGTATCACTACTTGCAAGAACTTTAGTGTTAAGCAGCATGTAAAGATCATCAGGATTGTGACCAGGTATAGAAGATCCATAACTCCCTAGCTCAAGAAACCTGCTAGTGACACCTACGCCTACCTCACTAAAAAACCTAGTTACAAAACCGCTTACCTTGTAAGCAGGTATAAATCCTACTTTAGATGAGTCAGGTCCAAACTGGATAAACTGTCTTTGAGGGTATCCAAACCTTTCTGTATCATTACAAAAATCAACATATGGAAATAAAATATCTTCATTAGCAGGCTCGGTAGATATAACTCCTCTTTGAGCGTTTAAGAAGTATTCAAAGCTAAAGGTTGCATCATACTCAGAGTACATACTTTTAAAAGTTGCATTTTCTAAGCTATTAAATATCTCTTGTATTCTGTCTACAAGCCTTATGTTTATAGTGGGTATTGTATTGTTGTAAGAATATGACTCAACATAAAGGTTACCCTCTAAAACTTTACTGTTATCTACATACAACTCAAAGTCAAATGGAGAGGTGGGAACATTGTTATATAAAGAAGACGAAGGGTCGTAATCAAAAAGCTGAACATTAGAGTTTGTTTTAGGCAACGCTAAATCAACATTTACTGGTACCTTAATCTTGTCAATGTTATCTACATCATAAAAGTCTAAGTCAAAATTAATTATAGCCCCATCAAGTAGATCAACAGTTGTAAAAACTGCTGATGATTTATTTTTTACATTTAATTTATAATCCATTATTTAATAGATACGTTAAAGTTTAATGCTGTTGTTATACGACCATTCACAGCTACCGCTGACAGGTCTGTAGGAGAAACCTTGTAGCACCTGTTGTTACAAGTGTCAACCAATACTTTTTCCGTTATCGAATACAGTTCTCTAAAGTCTTTATCATAGCTAGACTTTTCTCTTGGAGCGGTTATAGTGTAAGACTCTGTTACATTGTAAGCTTTAAATGATTTACTATATGTAGCAACCTGCAAGCTTGGTGAGAGGCTGTAGCTGTTTAAATCAAATATAGATGTAGCAGGAAGTTGATAGTATTCTAGTTTAATTACATCTGTATCAGCCTGAATATAAGCTCCATATACATTCGAATCAAAATCACATATCAATCTAAAATCTGTTCCGTCATATGTTTGGTTTTGATAAACACCATAAACAAATTTTAAAATCCCATTGTGTGTTATAGTAACCTTTATTATATCAAACTGATTAATAGGAAAGTTAGGAGATGGACTCTGTTCTTCAATCAAAGTAAAACTGCCGTTGCTGACACTTTCAAACTTAAGATCTACGCTATGAACACTATAACTTGATATGCTATATATACTGTAATCACTCATTAGACAGTGGTATTATTTTGTTTAATTCTTCTTGCAAGCTCATCTTTTCTTAAGTCAGCAGATGTAACAAAAGCTCTTAGCGGCTTAGAGGACTGTATTGCTGATGAGGTGGTAGCTTCTGCAATTGCCTTTAGATAATTTACACTTTCTGTATTACTTCCGTTATTTACAGTTGTATTACTTACCGTCCCTCCTGTTGCAAAAGTCATTGGTTGCGATACCGTATTAGGTTTTACAGAGTTGTTTATACTCTCTAAAAGCTGTCTGTGTAGTGACGATGCCTTCTTGTTAACTATAAACTCACCGCCTTCCATTTCATAACCTCCCTGTCCTTGAACAGTAAATGGAACACCACCCTGATCATGACTAGGTCCATTAACAATACCCCCTACCGCAAAAGACTTAGGGTAGAATTTCTTAGAGCTTATTGCTCCAAGCTGTCCTGCTAACTGACCTGCAACAAGTGTTGAAAGCAAAGCACCTATACCAAGACCAGCTGGAAAACCATAATCTGCAATAGCTCCTATTATAGCATCTCCAGTTGCTACCGCAGCATCTGTTATGGCACTTTGTCTCTCTTGTTTTCTTTCAGCCTCAAAAAGCTCTTTGCCAAGCTTATTCTCTTCTTTAACCTGTTTCTTTCTAAGCTCTGATTGTTTTCTCCTGTATTGCTCTTCGTTAATTAATCCGTTTTCAAACTGTTGCTTAGCAAGAAAATCTTCAACCTCATATCTGTTTTTTATTTCTTCAAGTTCTGAGGCAATTCTATTCTTAGTATTTTCAAGTGCGGCATCCGAGAAGTCACCTAAGACTTCTCCTGTTCTTGAAACCACTTCTCCTATAACATCTAGGTAGTCACCTTCCTCTAAGTCTTTTGCAAATTTTTCCCAACCCTCTGCATCTGGAACAGTTACAGAATTTATAGCGTAACCTGCCTCAAGAGCAGCCTTAGCAATCTTATCAAAAAATGCAGCTACCTCAGGGCTTATGTCTCCGAGTTCTTTAAACTGATCTATATTGTTTTTTAAAGCATCATACTGTGCATCACGAGCAGCGTTATACTGGTCTTGAGTAATCTCACCAGACTCTAATTTTCCTTTTAAGTTTTCTATCTCATCAGCATAGTCCTTGGTTACCTTAGTAACCTTTTCTATTATTTCTGATCCAAGTACAACACCTAGGCTATCAGCTTTTTCAGCTGCCTTTTCTATCTCTTCAGCAAAACCCTTGAATTCAGAACCCAATAATCTTATATCGGAAGCCTGTGCTCTGTAAGCTGTAGATACAGCTGCTAACCTATTAGCCTCAATCAAGGCTTCAGCATCCGCACTTGTTGCTGTCGCAGTTTGTTGCTTTGCTAACTCGTTTATAGCATCTACCTCAGCTTTCGTGGAGTCAGATATATCACTTAGTTTGCTGTTAAGTCTCTTTTTCTCTATAGAGTTAATCTCGTCTCTTGTTACTTGAAGATTTATGAGTGTTTGTTTTAAGGCTTCATATTGTTTTACCTCTGCTTTGATAGATAATATCTCTAGATCAGTTAAGGTCTTAGAAGTTTTTAAGGTGTTGTTTCTGTTTTTTATTCCAAAATCTATCTCCTTATTTAAAGCCTCTGCCTCGGTATTCACAATGTTTCCTTTTCTAGCAGAAGCTACCAAAGCATCTACCGAAGCTCCGTAAATACTGTTTGCAAAAGTTGTCCCTTCGGTTATAGCCTTAGATTTAGCTCTTTCTATCTGCTCCTCTTTAAGCTTGTCAATCCAGCCATTCATGGCTTCATCCGCATCGGTTATTCCTAGAGCTGTCACAGCCCATGCCGTTCCGTAGCTTATCAATTTCCCTGTTAAGCCACCTATAGTGTTTCCAAATATACCAGTATTTTCTGCTGCTATAGCTGTTGCACCTGCATAATTATCTGCTTCCTTGTTTTGTTTCTTTAATTCTTCTACAGTGATACCCATCTGTTTAGCAACTCTAGCGAGTGCTATCTCGGCAATATTACCACCTTCTTCTAAGGATTTTAAATCATCATTAAGAGATTCAATTCCTTGTTTAGCAAGTATCTGAGTGGCTCTAGCTGCCTCTACAGCTGATAATGAAAGAAGACCAAGCACCTCTAAAACTAAATCTGTTCCTATTACAAACTGACCAATTGATACCTGTATCTTTTCATATGCAGAGTTTAATAAAGCAAGCTGACCTGAAACAGTATCTATTGATTTCGCTGCTGCCACAGCTGCCCTTCCTTGTTCGTTGTAAGCTTCACCACCATTCTCTATAACTTCAATGTTTTTTAGAAGTGTGATTAACTGTGCTGCATTCCTTTTACCAACAAGCTCTACAGCTTCTGCTAAAGATATTTCTCTAGCGGCAAGATCTGAAAGCTCAGCACCAACATCTGCTGATGTGCTCCCTATTTCTGTAAGTATTGCACGAAGACCAGTTCCTATTCTAGATGCGGTAAACCCACTGTCGGCTAACTTAGCCATAGCGGCTGTTGTTTGAGCAAAAGAAAGTCCTAAGTTTTCAGCTATAGGACCTACGTACTGTAGCGCAACCCCAAGTGTATCAAAAGATAAAGCACTTTCATTTACAGCTGTTACAATAACATCGGATACATATCCGATCTCTTCCGTTAAAAGGTTAAACTGATTCCTAACCTTACCCATTATTGCGGCTGTTGCTTCAAGCGGAGACCCCAACGCTGCGGCTGCATTAGCAATGGCCAATGTTGATTTCACGACCTCATCTGACGTGAAGCCAAGTTTTGATAGCTCAATTTGTAAACCGACTATTTCAGTAGCAGTGTACTTAGTACTTCCTGCTACATCAAAAGCGTTTTTACTTAACTGCTCTACCTCGCTACTTGTAGCTCCTGCTACAGCTGATAACCTAGCTAAAGACTTTTCAAACTCTACAGCGGCTTTAGCAGATCCTATTACAACGCTGTTAAAGGCTTGACCTGCGACTGCCATTAACCTGTATATACCTAGGTACTTAGTTAAGCTACCTAATGCGCCACCTATAGCACGACCACCAAACTGAGAAGTAAATCCTCCTTTAAAGTCTTTACTTTTTGCTTCTGCTTCCTGTTTTTTCTGCTCTGTCTTCGCAGCGGCAGTCTTTTGTTTTTCCGCTGCTATAAATTTCTTTACCTCTGTCTTTTTATTAGCATCACGTCTTTTATCCCATCGCAGCTGGATTGACTCTCTTCGTTTTGTTTCTGCAATAGCCTCTCTTGACTTCCTTTTTTCAATTGATTTTAAAACAGCGGCTCTTCTTTTAGCCATGTTGGTTTCAAAATCACTTACCTGTTTTGTGCGCTGTTTGTTCTGAGCAGCAATTTTGTTGCGAAGATTTTGTTGACGCTTTAAAACCTTAGATTCTTCTGCGGCAGCCCCCCTTAAAACTTTATTCTGAACCGTTTCTATTTTACGGAACTCAGCGGCAATAATCTTTAGGTTGGCAATATACTCTTTTTCCACACCTTTTTTTGAAAAGGATGTGTTAATTGACTTTGAAGCCTTGTTGATTTGCTCAAACATAGCTTTAATCTTTCCACTCATTTGAGTGTAGATCTGAGTAGCGTCTGTTCCTGCTGATTTTAATTTGTTTAACTCGGCTACAATTTTAGCTGTTTCAAGTTGAACGCTTTGCAGCTTGCCTTGTATTAATTTTGTATTTGCCATATTAAATAAAATCTAAGTAAATATCTGTAATCTTCTCTAATGCCGCTCCCTCATAAAGCTCGCCTATCCTTTCTCCTGCACTAGCAAGTGCCTTATCTATAATCTTGTCAACCCTGTTAAAAGGATCTGTGAAGTCTCTTTTCTTAAGCCCTTGTGACGCTATATGCCTTGCGATAACAAAAGACACGCTGTATATTGCAGGGTCGTTAGGGCTTGTTATAAATCTTTTTTGCCCATCCTTACCTAGTCTGTAGAAGTTGGTGCTACCGTTTCTTATCTTTTGCCTGATCCAATTTATAACACCTGGTCCTCTTTCGTTACCCCATCCGCTAGGCCACCAAGAAGATTGGCTCTGCGCTCTCTTAGAAAAGTAGTAGTACTTTTCATCTAGCCCTAGTTTAACGCTTAGCTTTATTATAGCGTTTGATGGATAACCATCTCGCATATCTACTGAAACATAAATACTGTCTGGGTCTAAGAACCACTCATCATCTTTCTTTGGAGATATACTGCCGCTAGACTCAGGGTTTATAAACTTTCCAAAGGCTATAAAGTTATCATCCTTTGCTTTGTTTATTATAGAACTAAGAATCTTTTCTCTTCTGAGAGAAGATCCTACTTTTCCCACGACAATAGTTCTTATCTCGTTTTCATATTGAGCTTTAGACCTAGCCATTAATCTTTATCAATTGTCTTTGTGTATATGCTTCTAGCAATAGTTACAGAAAAACTTGCAGATGCTGATGATATATTGTAATCATCACCTGTAGAGGTATAGAAGTCTATATCATCAAAGTCTGTATCCATGTCTAACTGCATTAGATAATCCTGTAGTTGACCTATTACAAATATGTTTTCCTCTGTAGACATCACAGAGCTGTAATCATCTTCTTGTATAACCTTGTCTAAGACTATTAATCCGAAGTCAAGAGTGTACACAGGTGAGTTAAGTCTTCTGCTTATGTTAGCCTCTAATGGAATCAGCACAAGCGTTCTGTAATTGAACTCTAAGTGGTCCAATTCAGTTTCAGACTTTACATAAACGAACTCATTGATCATGTGATGATCATCAGCAAAGTTTTTTATAATCGTGTATGTATCGTACAAATTATTCATTGGAGTCTTTCTTTAATTTACAATCTATTTAGTGCTTGTTGCGCTCTTTGGTTAGCACTTTCAACCTTGTTTTTCTGAGCAAGGTAGCTCATCTCAGGAAGTACAGCGCTCATCTTAAGCATATATACCTTGTCGTACATAAGTATGTTTTCATTAGCTAGTGTACGAACAATGCTGTACCAATACCATTGCTGGTTAAAATCCACGCCTGAGTCTTCTCCATATGACTGACTATCAGATACATCCTTTTCATCCTCATCCTCTTTCGTAGCGTCATAGAAAACCCCACTGAACTGTTTAAATAAAACAAGCTCTCTCTTTTTAAGAAAGTTGTTTAATGCGTTGTAAAAATCTTGAACAGGTATGTCTAGTATCGCTACCCTGTTTGCCTCTTCTTTCTCAGGGTCTTCGTTGTCAAACTCAACCTCATCTTTTGGTCTAAACAGAAAGTTAGCCAGCTGAAGATCTGATTCAGTGCTTGTTTTAAACTTAAATTTTCCTGTGAGTATTTGCTCTATCATTATGAACTGACCAAGAACAAGATCAAAAACATTGTCGTTAAAAGTAAAGTTCTCACGAATGTAATCAGATACAGAATCACCCATTGTTAAGGGGTATGTATCGGTAACATCCCTTACAAAATCAATCCTTTCTGAAAGTGGTAACGACTCAATGTATTCGTTGAACCCATCCTTGTCTAAACTTAAAGATACGTCAATGTGTTGCTTAAGAGTTATCATAAAAACATTGTTACTCCACCATCTTGTTCTTCTCTAGCACAGTATGCTGCAATTGCTAGGCTCATCACCATATCATCATGCTTGCCATCGGTGTTACTAAATTGAAGGTTACCAGTAATAGCGTTTCTTTTTGATTTAAAGTCATAAAGTTCTTTAGTGAGGTTATCGTCCTTTGGTATTTTAATCACACCTTCTTCAAACAGTTTTACTAGGTTCCTAACTATCTCAGGTTTTGATTGTGCTGTAGTGTAAAAGGGTATCAGCTTGTACATTCTGTCATCATCTGTGATGTCATCGAACAGTAGATCGTTGTTATTAAGCTCAAAGTATGCTGCGGCAAGTTTCTCATCGTGCTTTAAATAAAAACCTTTGATCCTATCTTTAAACTCATCGCTGTTCATACCCTCTTCTTTGTAGTTGAATCTGTCGATGTCCACTACTTCATAGTCCTGTGTGATCGCTGTTAGCACAGTGTAATCTTGCGCCACCCCAATATCCATTCCTATGTAAACTCTTTCGTATTGAGGTGTTTCTAGTGTTACAGCTTCCTCGATATTACTGAATAATGTGTTAGCCGATACAGGCTTGCATAAAAACTCCTGGTCGAACTGCGCCCTTGTCATGCTCTTCTTGATGCCTAGGACCGTCTTAGAGACGTTATCGTCCCCTAGGTCTAGGTAAGTACGCTTGATAGATTTTATCTGCTCTTGGTTGGCTTCTGCTTGTCCGTCCTTGTACCATTCGTAAAACCAATTTGGTCCATTGAAGGTCGAGGCGGCACATACATTTCCGTTGGTGCGAGTAACCATAGGTAATAGTACTTCGTTTATAAAGTCCAACTTCATGTATGCTGCTTCATCTAAGTAAATGAAGTCCAGGGTAGCCCCACGTAGATTATCACCACTATCAGCACTACGAAACTTAAT
>TARA_R110001632_G_scaffold40036_1_pt1 | contig 13961 bp, 13 predicted proteins | sample TARA_R110001632 | Tara Oceans TARA_R110001632 (sample SAMEA4398266) | marine metagenome | biome: Polar Biome; feature: [SRF] surface water layer (ENVO:00010504); material: water (ENVO:00002006), including particulate matter (ENVO:01000060) such as... | depth 5 m
ATAAGTAGTGTCAGTTTTTTTTACACTATTATAAAAAGACAACTTCAACGTCGAATTTAAATATTTAACACTTAACCCCGTATACATGTTTTCATTAAATAAACATGACGGTAAATGTCTATTTTACCTAGTGTAAAGTTGATTATTCTGAAAATATATTTAACGCTATCATTCAAAACCTACTTATCTCGACTATTTTTGTAATAAATAATATATGTTTTTTTATTTTATCTAATAAACTCAACTGGTTGACATGTTATTTGTTGTCAGATTATTTTACACTTTAATATTATTGAAATAAACCAAAAAGCCTAAGCAATTGAAATTAAGCGTCATTATTTAGTTGGCTTGTTTTTTGCTTAATATAGCGAAAATATAACGATTATGGTGAATTATCTTGTTTGGATTACCCGCCAAAATTATGGAAAGGAATTAATAGGAATATCAAATGAAACTTTTAAATGCCAGTTTAGCAAGCTTAATACTATCTGCAAGTTGTATAGTCAATATTGCACAGGCTGGATTGCTTACATACGATTTCAACGCTGTAGACGGAACAAACTCCGGATTTTCTGATGGAGCTGTATTAACTAGTAACAGTGCAGCGGATGCACAAGTTGTAGGCAACCGCTTACGTTTGACTAACGGAACGAACAACAATAAATCTGCTTTCCATCTTACTTCTTTAGCAGGCTCTGCTAATGGTTTTAATGTATCGTTTGATTTTGAAATAATAGCCCCAGCAACTGGAAACCCCGCGGATGGTTTTGCATTTAGTTATGGTAACTTACCTTTCGGTAGTCTTTCAAATAAAGCTGAAGAAGGATGGTCAGGTTCTACACCCGTTATATCGTGGGAAATAGATACATATGGTGATGTAGGCGCAGGAATAGCAGTTGATGGAACTGATATTGCAGGAGGCTTTAACTACGGTAAAATATTAAATGGTGGGCAAACAATTTTTGGACAAATCAACATCAAATTGGATGCAGCTGGTTTAACAGGCTTTACTTCGACTGGCGCTATAACCAATGCAAATTTCAATGGATTAGCTTCAGGATTTACTCTTGATAATAATTATAGTTTTGCCATCGCTGCCCGTACTGGAGGTTCTACTCAAACGTTGTTTATTGATAACTTGAAAGTAGAAACTATAAATGTCCCAGAGCCATCAACACTGGCTATTTTTGCATTAAGTATACTGGGTCTAGTATCACGTCGATTTAAGAAATAATATTAACCTTTTATAACTACGTCTTAAAAGATTAACTTTAGAAAGCACCAATTAGTTATTGGTGCTTTTTTGTATGTGATGATTAATATCTTGATGATTTCATCAGTAAACGTAATTACCCACTAGGTTTTGCCACCTCTTGTAGATTATGTATACTAAAGGTTAACTAATGACAGTCCGTCTCAGAGTTATTGTTTAGAGCAGTGAAATATCATCAAATTAATAGCCAATGCGCACTGTAAAATAAAATCCAGAGCAAGATAAAGAAGTGATTAAAAACTTAGAGCGCAATTGTCTTGTAAAATACCGGATAGCAATAGAAAGGATTTATTTTAAACAATAGTTGGTATATAAAGAAGATTTTTTTTGTTTTGCGTAGTCAATATTAAATTTTAGCTGACTACATAACAGTTTTTCTCTGTTTATAGCTTTTGCAAATTTAAGCACATCCAGAAGTTTAAATTGCTTTGTCGCAACATCGAATTGCTTAAATAACATAGCTCTTTCCTTACCAGACAATATCGACCAATTTAGCAACCATACTTGTATGGTACCTACCGTCACTAAATCAATAAAAGAACCAGTAGAAAGTGCTTGGTCGATATAATATTTTGTCTCATCGGTATAACCGTGTAAGTAGTTATTTAGCCTTAGCAAATCAACCCAGGGATCTGGCCATAATGGCCTTAGCTCAGTCGCTAACAAGTACCATTGCTTAACATATTCTAGTTGGGCTTTATCTTCAAAGCCCATATCAACACCAAAATGCATAATGCGTCCAACCATATGGGCATAATGCGGATGTGTAGGATCTATCGACTGCGCCTTTTTAATCGAAATTAAAGTACGATTATACTCAGCATTGTCTTTAACCGTAATTTCTTTTGCCCAACCATTTAATGAAAACTCTGCATTAAAATACCAGGCATTCGCAACACCACGGCTTAAAGCTGATGACAAGCAAAATAGAGTAACTATTAAAAACCCTCCTAGAGAAGCATAATGAAGAAACTTATTGCCAAAAGCATAACGTGGATAAGCTGATAAATTATTCATAAATGACCCTTTAAATTAGTCTAGTGCTCAAACAAGCTAGCTGTAATATTATAAGGATTATCGTGAAATAGTTGTTGGGCTTTCTCTTCACCGAATAACGAAGTGATTTTGTCTCTTGCTTGGCTTAATATTGGCGGTCTGCGCTTAAGGTTATGGGCATCGCTCGCTACAACCTGAATAAAACCCTGTTCTATATACGCTAAAGCGAGGCTTTGACACTCCTGACCAAAATGTCCAGTAATAGAACTTGCCGTTACTTGAAACCAACACCCTAAACGAATAAAGGGTTTTATTTTATGAGGAGACTCAAGTAAATCACGATTTCGTTCAGGGTGTGCAATTACAGGTGTAATATTTTTATTTTTTAAAAATTTAACCAACATCTCGCTGCCTGCGGGAATATGGCTATGAGGAAATTCAAGCAACATAAATTGTTGACCACTATAATTACCATATAGAGGTAATTGTTTATTAGTTAACAATGTTAATATTTCAGAATCTAATCTTACTTCTGCTGCATAAGCTAACTCTACAGCTATATTCTCTCTATTAACCTCGGTTTTAAGAGCAGAAAAAGCAGGTTGAATAACAGATAAAGTGTTATCAAATCGCCCCAGATGTAAATGTGGTGTGAGCACGATACGTGTCACACCATCTTTAACAGCTAACTTTATTAACGCTAGCGCTTCATCCATATCTTTAGCACCATCATCTATACCTGGCAAAAAGTGACAATGAATATCTATCATGCGTTTTTATTTTTCACACTACTATTAGCTAAATCCACATCTGAATCATTAAAGTCGCTAGCCGTGCTTTGATTGTTTTTTACACCACGAGTATCTGCATCTTCACCATATGAATAATCATTATAATAACCGTGATACTCAGCTTGAGATATTTTCTTAATATCAACTTGGTTTAACACTATCCCTGCTATTTTTGCATTAATTCTAACGAGTCGCCCTACGCCATCTTGAGCAACACCTATACGAGTATCATCACTTTTGACAACATAAATAACCGCATCAGCTAACTGAGCAATAACCAATGAGTCACTTACTGATTGTATCGGTGGTGTGTCAATAATAATACGATCATAAGATTGCTTTAATACATCTAATAACTCAACAAACTTAGGTGAAGATAGTAACTCTAATGGATTAGGTGGGCGTTGCCCACAAGGCATTACTGTAAGTCCTGATACATCATCATGATAAATACACTCACTAAATTTTTCAGTTCCTGCTATTAGGTTAGCTAACCCAGGATGATAAGGCGGAATATCAAAACGTTTACAAATACTGGGTTTGCGCATATCTGCATCAATTAAAATAGTGCGTTCAACTTGGGCTAAAGCAAAAGCTAAATTAGTTGCTGTAGTAGTTTTCCCCTCACCTGGCAATGATGAAGTTATTTCAATTATTTTAGTTTCTTTATCGAGCTGGGTTAGCACAAAGCTAGTTCGAAGTGTTCGAACCGACTCTGCAAATTTTTTCCCTTGCTCATCAAAAAAGTAATGCAACATCAACCCTGCTTCTTTCTTCAATTGAACCAAAGGCAATAAACCTAGCATCCGTTGTGATAATTTATTTTCTATATCACTAGCACTTTTAAAGGTATCGTTTAGTGCGTCAACTACAAAAGCAAAAATAACACCTAAGCCCATTGTGGCAATAAAAGCAAAAATTACAATCATGGGCTTGTTAGGTTTAATAGGTAAGTTTGGTCTAAAAGCACGATCAGTAAAACGAGCAACGGCTGCGTTAAAATCGCTAGTTACTTCCGTTTCTTTTGAACGAGAGAAAAAAGTATCGTAAATTGATCGATTAGTTTCTACTTCGCGAGAAAGTTTTCTATATTCATATTCTTTAGAAGTTATCGCTTGGTATTGCGCTTTAATACGAACAAGTTCTTGCTCAAGTGCATTAACATTGCGTTCACTACTAATAAGCTCTTTATCCACACCCGTAATTAGTCGACGTACCTGATCAGACAAGTTATTTTTTACAGTAACTAACTCTGCTTGAGCCGCAATCATTTTAGGGTGTTTAGGGCCAAAAACTTGACTCAACTCTGAAACTTTAAGTTCAACAGTCACCAAAGATCGTTTAACGTCTTGAATAACTCTATGAGAAGTAATTTCCGTTATCGACCCTAGCATTTCTAAATTATCACGGCCGTATTCATCAATAACACGAACTATACTTAACAGTTGATTTCTTACCTGCCTTGCAGTTACCAACTGTCGAGACGTTTGCTCTAACTCACTTGTAACCAAACCTGAAACACCTGACTCACCTGTTTCGTCTGATACATCAATAAGGTTCTCTTGTTCTCGATATTTTTGCAACTTCGACTCTGAATCATCAAGCCGAATACGTAAACTCGACAAACGGGTTGTTAACCAACCAGCCGCTTTTTCAGTTAGACCCATTTTAGCCGCTAAATTTTGTTCAATATAAACTTCACCCACCGTATTAGCCACTAAAGCAGCTAGCTCAGGATCGCTACTTTCAAAAGAAATATACACCAACTGAGTTTTACGCACAGGGCTAATAGTTAACCTTTTTAAAAAGGAGTCTACCAATGATTGTAATGCTTTTTCATCTTGTTCAGAGGCAATTAAATCTGTGGTATTTTTTTGAGGCAAAAAAGGTAAGGCACTTTTAGTATCATTGATAAGGCCTCTAATAAACGAAGGTTTACCAATAAAGTCAGGATGATTTTTTAAGTCTAGTTTCTCAACAACCGCTTGGGCTATTTTACGTGATTTTAAAATCTCAAATTGCGTTAAATAATACTCTTTACGATTAGAGTCAAGGCCATAAATTTCTTCAAATGAAACGGCTTTAGCTTGGTCAGCTTCAATAAGTAATGTTGCTGTTGCTTTGTAGATTGGGGTAATATTTAATGCAAAAATGGCTGCACATAACGAAACGGCAAGGGCTAAAAATATAATACGCCATTTGTTTTTATTAAAAATAGCAAAATAATGACGTAAATCTACAACCTCTCCAGACGAGGTTTTATTTACATCTACTGGGGCATTGTTTACCTGTGTTGACGCATTAGCCGACACGTTTTCTGTACTACTCATAATAAAAGCTCTTTAAAAAAATCTTTGTGCGATTGTAATGGTATCACCGGCGTTTACTTTAAAATCAAGCGATGCTTTTTGTTTTCTACTCTTATCACCCTCTTTAAATAACGAGACTTTATTTTCATCCGCACGCTCTGTTAACCCACCAGCCAAAGCAACCGCTTGGTTAACTGTCATGCCAGGATGATAAGGATATCCGCCAGGTTTTTTTACTTCGCCGTGAATATAAAAAGGACGATACTCTATAACATGCGCATAAACATTGGGGCTAACTAAATAGCCTCCTTTTAAGCCACGCTCAATAAACTGCTCTACCTGTTTTACGGTTAATCCCGCAACTTCAATTTCCCCTAAAAAAGGGTAGTTAATTTTACCGCTATTACCAAGCAACGTTTCAATATCTAGGTCTTCTTGACCGAAAACTTGAATAGCCAACTTATCGCCAGGCCCTAAAATATAAGAGTCCTCAGGCGCAAAAGCAATCGCCGAAATAGAGGATAAAATTAACACTATAAATAACGAGAGCTTTACCAAGATTTTATTCACGACCACCCCTTACAAAGAAAATGTGAAATTTAAGCCAACCGTGTTTTTATCATAAACAATATTATCATTAGTCGAATCTTGATTAACATTTACAACATATAATGAAACATCAGCCCAACGTTTAAACTTATAATTAACTGCTAGATATACATTCTTACTTTTATCAAAACGTTCAAAACCAGTATACTCTTCGCGTATATGGCTAAGGTTTAATGTGGTAGAAACTTGCTCACTCCAAACATGACCCCAATTTACACTGTAAATACTTTCACTAATATAATCACCTTGAGCATCAGGATCTTTTGCTTTACGAGAAGTTTCTAAAGTGAAAGTGCTATAAGTTAACGGTTGCCATTCAACATTAGCTTCCCAACTTAGCCCACTAAAGTTTTCTCGACCTGCTTCTTCAAATCGCTTTTTCTCATGACCAATTTTAAAGCTACCTGTAGTTAAAGCTGTAGCTTCCCACTGAACACCTAGCAAGGCAGTAATTACATCTGAATCTCGAGAAATACCTTCAATAACATCATACTTAATAGCGTTACTTTTCAGTTCAATAAAAGCATCAGTACTCGCATTGGTGCTATAAAAAAATGTACCACCTATGGTAGAAGCATCAAAATTACGAAATTGTGTTATTTCGTCAAAATTTGTAAAGTTTTTATTATAATAACGTGCCATAACCGCAACACGGCCTTTAGCCGTTAAGTTACCATATTCATAGGTTAGCTGGGCTAATTGCTCATTGTAAGACAAAGGCTCTTCAACACTATCGCCCAATCCTTCTGTAACACCAGTACCACGAGATTCAACACCTCTATCTGCTTCAAGCCTTATATCAAAGCGTGAGCGTGAACTTGGTTCTAAATGGCTATTAAAATGTAAATTACCTGAAAGGTAATTATCATCCGCACTATTAATAAAAGTGCCTGATTCAACTCCAACATCTACTTGAAAGCTATTAATACCGTCATCAAGCAAAAACCTAGCTGCAGGGGCAACGGTAAATATACTCGCGCCTGTAGTATCGCTTCCTTCATTAAAAATATTATCGTCGTATTTATAACCAGCATTGAGAATAGGAACAATCGCGATTCCTGAGTCGGTAATATAAGGTAAAGGTTCAACGGCAATAACCGAACTACTAAATGCAATAGTCATAGCACTTAATAACATGTTCGTTCTAAATTTCATTTTTTATTCCTTTAAATACATATTTATGTTTTGTTAAATTACTAAAAAGTACTTTTACAAATAGATTAATTTTATTAATACATTATTTCATATAAAGACATAGATGAAAGATATATATTTATTCATCTAACAGATGAATTTATTTCATCAACAACGTATTCCTTATTACTTTTGCCATTGCATAATTAGTGGTATCAACCGGATTAATTAAAATATCTCGCGCAGCTAGTTCTTCAAAAGTTACTTCAGGCATAGGTGTATCGGGTTGATTGACGGTGAATAATTCACTGCCAATTTCATTAGCTATTTGTAACTGGTGATCATCAGAAAACTCATTATATTTTGCCACACGAGGAACAAAAATAACTTTCTTTTGATAACTCAACATTAAGTTGATACTGCCAATACCACAATGGCTAATTACTAAACTTGACTGTTTAACTAACGACTCCATTTCGTCTCTGCTGATCATTTCAACTATTTTACCATTTGCGGGTAATTGGGTAAGCTTATTATGAGCAGTTTGTATTACCCATTTTACGCGTTTATCATGATATAACGGCATAGCTGACAGCATAGTAAATAAACGTTCGAAATCGTACTGATTAGTACCAACGGTTACTAAAACAATGGGATTATCATCAATTTTTTTTGAGGTTAGTTCATAACTGTTTTCGCCTAATATATCGAAACATTTACCAATGTACTTAGCGTTGTTCTTTTTCGCGATTTCTTGCCATTGGCAATAAAATTCATTATATAAATTATATTTTTTAACCAATTTACCGGTATTTGATAATTCAACAACTCTCGATAAAGTATCAAGAAAAACAAATTTAATAGGTAATAATTTACATAATAAAGCAAAAGGCAATACAATGGGACCGCCGGTACTAAATACAACAGATGGTCGTTCACGTAAAAGTACATATAAAGCAAAGAACACATTGAACAAATGGATTAAGGCGTTATGTTGTGTATCCCAAATTTTGTAAATACGTTTAATTTTATCATTACTAATATTTTTCTTATTAGAAACTAAGGCGATATTATTGCACAAACTTGTTGCACACATGGCTTGTGTTAAGTGACCGCCAGCAGAGGCTACAACTAAGACTTTTTTTTCTTTTTTCAAAAGACAATCCTTATATAAAACACAAATAAAAATAATATATCGCTTAGAAGTACACTTACTTTTTAGCTATGAATAGACCTTCATGAGCCTAGTAATACAATATTAAGATAAAAAACGTTTATAAAATCCATTTATTTTTAATGTACCTTGCAGGAGATATATTATTAAGTACCTTTGCTGGTACACCAGCAACGGTTGAGTTTTTTGGAACATCTTTTACAACTACAGCACCTGCACCAATAGTACTAAAACTTCCTATATTAACATTCTCAACAATACAGACGTTAGGGCCAATATAAACTTCATCACCTATTGTAGCTGCTTCGCCTTCATTTGATCCGATCGATGTAAACTGACTTAAATTGCAATTATTACCAATTTTGGTCGTTGGATTAATTATAATAGACATTCCATGTGCAATATATAACCCGAAACCAATACTTGAGTTACGCGATATCTGAACACCGTATTTTCTAGACAATCGATCTAACATAAACATAGCGATAAACTTTAAAACTCGACGATTTGTTTTTGTTAATCGTAACCAAAAGCTAAATTTAAAAGACCGGTTTCTAATATAGTTCTTTATGAACGATTTACCGCTTGTATCTGCTGCATATCGATACAAATCACTTTTTATATATTCTTTAATTAATGTCAGTTTCATAAATACCTCATTTATATTAATTAAAAACTAATACATTCCATACAAGGCTTTTAACTTAGGAAATGCCGCAGACGAAGTAAACTTTTCGAGATACATATCTTTAGCATTATTAACTAGATCGTCATTATTGGCCTTGAGCGCAGTTTTAAGTTCTCCTAAAAGTTGCTCAATATTACCTGGGGTAAATAAATACCCTGTTTTACCAGGAATAATAACTTCAGGTATAGCACCAACAGGTGTTGTTAAAATAGGAATCTCGCATGCCATCGCCTCAATAATAACCATAGGTAAGCCTTCGTTATAAGTGGGTAAAACAAATAGATTACATTCACTTAATAATGTTCTTTTTTGTTCAGCATTAATCCAACCATGCATTATTACTTTATTGGTTAAATTTTTAGTTTTAATAAATTCAGCCACTTGTTCATCTTCACCACTACCACAAAGGTGCAAGGTATAATCTTCGGTTAATTGAGAGCATGCTTCAATTAAGTCATATACACCCTTTCTTTTAATTAAAGCGCCTAAAAAGACAATTTGTTTGTCACCACGCTTACCCTCTGTTTTATCTATATCAACATAATTATTTATAACGGTACATTGTCGGCCTGTAATGGAGTGAATAAAATCATTCCAAGTATCTGAAAGCACAATAAACTCATCTACATTATTTATTAAATAACAAATTAATTTTTTTCTGCGCTTTGAGCTACGTGCATAATAATCTTTAAATTCAGAACCATGTAAGTGAATAATTGACTTAGCACCAAAAACTTTAGCTAAAAGCATAAAGATAAATTTGCGCCAAAAACTGCCATTAAAAGACATATGACAATGTAATATTGCCTGTTTATCTTTGATTAATAACCACATTACAGTAAAAAAAGTGCGAATAAATAACAGTAAGTCCTTCCACTTAGCACCGCCGGTATGTGTTGATAAACGTGAATATTTAACGTCACTGTATAGGCCGTCTTCCTCATAACCTTTAATAACTGAGTCAATACCACCCAATTGTGTTGTACCTAATGTTATTATGTGCATCTACTTTCTTCCATTATTTTACTGATCACTGTTAGGTTCCTCTATAAGAAGCAATATAACCGCTAAGGTAGTCCTTGCCATTACAACTAAATACTACTTTCGATTTAATTTCTGCCCCTTAAGCTCAATGTATTTATAAGTTAGACTCGAAATAAAAATAACTAAAGCAAGAATAGAAAGAACTGCTATATTATTCAAAACTATGCTATCTAAGGTTTTAAAGCGCACTTCATCTATAATTACGATCATTTCAAAATTTGTAAAGTGGTTCAATATTTTAAATAGTGCAGTAATATAAAAGAATAAAACGAAATGTGTCATATAAATAGAATACGAAAGCTTACCCGCATATTGAAATGGTCTTACTTTTAATAGTTCTGAAAAATAACCAGATTCAAAAGCAAAAAATAGCACGGTAAAAATAAAGGTTATAGGGCCAATAATTGAACGATACTCTAGATCTGACTGCACAATATAAAAAACTGATAAAAGTAATAAGCCTTCAATAATACTGCCTAAAATATATGATGGTTTAAGGTGACTAAGCTTTTTATATATGACATAGGTAAAAGCCCCACCAAAAAAGCAAGATAGCCCTCTCAAAACTGTAGATACAAGTAACTCTGACTCTAATAGTATTAGTAAAAAAGCAATTAGAGAAATTAAAAACCAAGCGAGTACTTTATTAACTTTAAATAGTACAATAGAAGTAAATAATAAAGCATACATATAAAACTCTATACTAATACTCCAAGAGGGGCCATTAAAAGAATACGGTTCAGTAAACGGTGTCCAAGATTGTATTAATAATAAATTAGGTATTATTTGGCTGATTGTATTAACCCCTGAAAACGCTTCAGATGAAAAACTAAGCCCACTATACTGTACAGCTAATAATTTTATGATATTAAAAATAATAACAAAAATAAACATCGTAAAATGCAAGGGGTAAAGCCTAAAAAATCTCGCTTTCATAAAAGTTTTAAAATTTAAATTTTCTTTAAAGCCATATCCATGAGCCAAAACAAACCCACTTAAAACAAAAAAGAACTCAACAAATAATTCGCTACCTCTAAAGAAGTCAAACTCTGTGATAGAACCAATGAAGCGCATATGAAAAACTACCACTGATAAAGCACACAAGCCTCTGAACGCATCCAGTGCTTCAAATCGTTTATTCATATATTAAAGCCCAATACTTTAGATACCTTCGAATATAAATGCATTTATAGCTCCTTGGTATAGAGGTTTTCGATAGATGATGACGAACCACTATAAGAGATAATTTTACCCGGATTACCAACTACAACAGCATTATCTGGTATATCTTTGGTTACTACAGCATTAGCACCTATAACAACATCATTCCCAATAGTTACACCACCTAATACACAACAACCTGACCCTAGATATACATTATTGCCAATTACAGGATATTGACCATTTTTCCCGGCGATAGTAACAGAGTGAACCATGGTAAAATTATTACCAATAACTACCTTTTCTCCGAAAGTAGTAGCAAATACATGACGAATACAAAAAGCATAACCAATATCTGCTCGATAGTTTATATCTGAAACAAGTACCCTTTTATAATAACTAAACATCAACTTAGGAATAAACCTAAGTAATCTATTATTGTCATAATGTTTAGCTAGACGTAACCAAAAAGAAAATTTAAACCCCTTATTTAACAGCAAACTCTTTATAAAGATAAGAAAGCTTACTTTTCCGTGGTAACGGTATAGATCAGAAATAATAACGTCTTTTAACTTAATTCTCACTTAACAGTTACCTCGTTTATTAACGCATAATATTGATTAGCAATTTTTTCTTCTGAAAAATCTTTAGATCTAGCTATTAAGGTTTCTGTTGGAACTAAGGCCGTATTCGCTTCTTCTATTATTAAACTAGCAATAGCTTCGCTATCACCAACATCTGCTAACCTACCGTACTTCCCGTTTTCTAAAATCTCTGATGGGCCATAATTACAATTAGTTGAAACAATAGGTAAACCAAAAGCCATAGCTTCAACAATTACGTTACCAAAACCTTCCCAAGCAGAAGGTAAAACAAAAATATCGGCATTTTTATAATATGTTTCTACAGAATCGCTATAGCCAATAAACTCTATATTGTCTGCTAATTGAAAATCTTCAATTAACGCTTTGGCTTTATCATATTCTGCAACGTGAGTTGTACCACCAACAATTTTTAGTTGCACATTACGCTGCTTTTTAATAATGGCGATTGCTTTTATTAAAGTAGAATAATCTTTTTGCGGCACCACACGACCAACCGCAACTAAATTTATAGTGTCGCTGCTGTTACCTTTATTTATAATACTTTCTGCAAAGCGAACGGGATTATAAATAGTGAGCGTTTTACTAGGCTGCTTTAAAAGATTATTTACTTGCTTTTCAAGACCTTTTGACACACAGAGTACTTTATTAGCCAGCTTATATACCCAACTGACATAAAAAGTTAAAATTTTCTTTTTTAGATTTGAATAGTTTTGCCAGTGTTCGTTAAGTGAGGCATGTTCGCTAACTATTACCGGCACATTATGGAATGCAACAACCTTTGATAATAAGCAGGCAGCATTAGTATCTGTATAAGCCGAAATAACAACATCAGGCTGCTCTTTATTGATTAATTTAGCCAATGGCAGTATTGAGTTAAGTGTGCGCGATGCATTTAACGAAATAACTTTAAAACCTAATTTTTTTACCACAGAAATATTTTTTCCTGTCTCACTATCAACAGCAAAAATCACTTGAACTTGATGATTTTTTTGTAACTCTCTAGCAACAGAGATAAAAACTTGTTCTGCGCCACCAAAACCTAACTTAGATATTCGAAAGACAATTTTCATATTACTTCCTTGAAAGAAAATAGGTTTTTAAAGAGACTAATCTTTGATGAATATTTGGCACTAAAAGTATCATTTTTTTCCTGAGTGGTATTTGTTTATCAAAAAAGAATTTAAACGCTAACTTTTTACTATCAAAGAAAATACTTTTCGGTAATATAATCGCTTTACCTGAACCACCATTGCATCTATATATGACATAAAAAACAGCTATTTTTAGATAATTTATTTCTGGCCGTTTGTCTTTGATTAGCTTTTTATACAACGACAACATAGCATCTAGATAGTCAGGTTTTATATTACGTGTTGCTCCCGCTGGATTATCACGATAAGCGTACAAAGCTTTATCAATATGATAAATAGTGGCACTTTTTTGATACAACTGATAAAGAAAGATCATATCTTCACAAAAATTAACTCCGGCAGGAAAACGCAATTCGCCTAATACGGTTCTTTTAATAATACGAGCCCATGAGTAAAAAACGGCATGAGCAAACACATTATTAATTGCTTCACTGGTTTTTAAAGCGCCAAATTTATTATACGTAAACATATCGGGATTATTACTAAGATCTTCCTTATCTGAAAACCTCCTAAACCCTATATCGATAATGTCAGGTGATAATGATTTTATGACAGAAAAAACGGAAGTATAATAATCTTCAAATAAAAGATCATCAGCATCAACAAAGGTTATATAATCCCCTTTGCTTTGATCAATACCGGTATTTCGTGCAACGCTAACGCCTGAGTTTGGTTGTTCTAATAACAACAGTTTCCCAGCGTTTAGCTGTGATGAAAATTTGTTTTTAATAAGTTCGATACTATTATCAGTTGAGCCATCATTTACAACAATAACTTCGACGTTGTCTGGTATTTCCCTTAGTACTGAATGAATTGTCTCAACAATATAATTTTCAGCATTATAAAGCGGAATAATTATTGATAATGCTACAGCCACTATTTACTCCCTAATGTATGACGTATGTCTTGCATGGTTTTACTCGGCCTAAAAAACACCTCGAACACTGACTGTGTCGCTAATGTAAACATGCCACGGGTCGGTTTAAATACAGAATAAATTAAATAGTCGGCAATAAAGTAAGACAG
>TARA_R110001632_G_scaffold18098_4_pt1 | contig 13911 bp, 2 predicted proteins | sample TARA_R110001632 | Tara Oceans TARA_R110001632 (sample SAMEA4398266) | marine metagenome | biome: Polar Biome; feature: [SRF] surface water layer (ENVO:00010504); material: water (ENVO:00002006), including particulate matter (ENVO:01000060) such as... | depth 5 m
GTCTGAGGGTGTTGTTTGGGGTTACTTAGAATACGAGTATGCTACTGCGGTTGAAGATGTAATGAATGAAGCTTTCTATGGAGAAGAAACAGCTAACGCTATGGCGTACCAGAGAGAACAAACTGGTGCTATGTTACAGTCCATGCTTATTAGTGGTGTTATGGGAGGAATGTTATCTCCCGTTATTGGCGCAACTTTTGATGGGGTAATGGGAGCAGGAAAAGATTTAGCTGCTTTTACCGCTAAACAAGCAGAAGCCTTTGAGTTAAAACGAAGACAAAAAGCCGATGAAATCGTAGACGATGATTATATTGATAATCTTAATGGTAAAGTAGAAGAAAAAATTGCACAACGTAACGAAGAATCACGTTTATTTAAATTAGGTCAGGTAGGAAAAAAAGCTTTACGAAACATGGGTAATAGAATTACAAGCAACTCCAGTACAGGTGATTCTCGAATGGGTGCAGCTATGGCTTTTAAAAACGTAGAGTTCGGAGAAGACGAAACAACAGCAGCTTCTAATAGGCAAGACTTTGAAGCGGGTTTTGAAAAAGGAGCAAGAGTCGCTAGGCGTGGTGGTCTTAATTTTAAGAAAGCAGTTAAGAATGTAATTGACAGTCTTAAAGATGGAGAAAAACTCAGTCCTGAAGAAATGGTTCGCCGTGTTCGAGAAGACTTACAAGAACAATCAAAACTTAAAGAATACTTTATGCGTCAAGGCACTAGTTTTGAAATTGAGGTAGCAAAACAAGAAGCATATGAGTTAAATACAACTGCAACTCAAGTAGAAATTGCAGAAAAATCTACGGACGGTAAAGCCCCTGCTACTGAAGAACAAATTAAGGAAAGACAAAAAACAGACGTTAGTAAAGAAGCTAAAGAACAAGAAACAGTAGTAGAAAAAGCAGAAGAAAAACTTGAGACTGCGGTAGAAGATGCTAAAAGTGATGCTGAGTTATTAACAAAAAAGAAGGCTCAATTAAAGCGTTTAGAAGGTAAAGGAAAAAGAGCAAAACCTAGTAGAGAAAAATTAAAAACAGAAATTGATGAGCTTGAAGCTAAAACAGAAGAAAACATAAAAACGTTACAAGCAGAAAGTTTAAACGTAAGAAGTGAAAGAGCTAAATTATTTAACATTACTGCGAAGGCAGCAAAAGAAAACGCTCCGTTCAAGGCTCAAGATGCTGCTGATTACAGAAAGCGACTTAAAGCCAAGGTTCAAGAAGATCTAAAGGGTATTGAAGGAGCTAGTGCAGCTTCTGTTATGCTTATTCTGGGAATGGATACAGATTTAATTAATCGCTTTTTATCTGGTAATATTACTGAAGCAGAAAAAGCAGTCCTTCTAAAACTTAAAAATTACGATGCTGCGGATTCTTTAACACCAGATGAATTAAATTTAATTAAGGAAATTGTCAATAAAGACTTTCTTGAGGCCATCAAGGGACGAGACTATGGAGCGCATGAAAATTATTACCATACTTTAATTAACAGAGGCGTGTCTCCTGAAGAAGCTTTTGAAGCATCTAGGTTTTACCAGCTTGCAGAAGAATTAAGAGGAACTGGTCAAAACCCTCTTAAAGATGTATCGGAAATGGGAACAGACAGAGTTGAATTAGCTAAAGAGGGTCTTAGAAAGTTAGAAGACGGAGAAGCTAAGGTTAAAGAATTTGAAGATGCTCTTCAGATTGTTAAAGACGAAGAAGATAAGTTGCTTAACGGTGATTTAGAAGAACTTGGGTTTGGTCACAGAACTGTGCAACAGCTTGCAAGGGCGCTTGACATTAAACTAGGTAAAAAAACAAAAGAAAAGCTTATTGCTGAAATCAAACAAAAGTTTGCTGATGGTTTATCAGAAAGAGAAAGAGATTCTTATAGTAAAGTTCTTTCTATTATTTCAGCTAGTGATACTTTCTTTAATCGAGAAACTGTTAAAAAAGTACAGAACCTTATTGAACAAAGCATTGAAGCACAAAAAGAAGATTTACTTAGCAGAGAAGTTAGGCGTATCTTACAGGACGATGAAGAATATACCGGATTACAAACGCAAAGGTTTGAACTACTCGGTCCAGCTAGAACAGCAAGAGATGCTGCTTTAAAATCACAAGAAGAGACAATGGGTATTCAATTTACAGAAGAAGGTCTTAAACAACAGGAATCTGCTAGTACTTTTGCTACCGAAGAAGTTAAAGCTAAAGTAAAAGAGATTGAAGAAAAACTTAAAGAAATTAGAAAACAAACTCGGGAACGGGTTGACGAAGGCAGTAAACAGTTCCTGCAAAATAAAGCAAGACTAGAGTCTGAAAGAATTATGATAGAATTGCGTCCCCCTCTTGGATTCGTTGTTCCATTATCTCGTCTTCTTATGAAAACTTCTAGCTTCTTTATGCTTGAACGTCAAAAAGCAAACCGATTGAAGGGTTCTGTTATCGAAGGCGGCTTTGAGTTTGATAATACAATCAGTCGAGCGGACCTCTTAGGTCTATTAGCCTCAGAAAATATGTTTGTTCTTTTACCGATTATTGAAAAAATGAGTGGTAGGAAAAATAACTTTGACGGTGAAATTGTTCTTTCTGCTATGAAGGACGCTCTTTATAAAGCAGATAAAAACCAAGCTCCAGCTTTTCTTAAAAGTATCGACGATACGTACAACAGAGTGTTTAACAGAGAAATCGAAGGAACTCCTTTGTTTGAAGGAGAAGGCGGAGTACGCAACCAGTTAGATTTTAATCAAGAAACTATCGAAGCTGGAGCGCGTCGAGCAAAAGAGTGGTCTGAAGTTAACGGAGGCCAAAGGTATAACGGTCAGGATGTCGAGCCTATTTCCATTGAAGAGTGGAATGATACCTTCCGAAATAGGTTATTTCAAATGGCAACGACAAACGATAGCATTGATACGGGTAATTTAAGAACTGAAGGTCAGGTTGAAGAACGAGTTCTTGCTCTATTTAACGCTGACTTACCAGAAGGAAACCGTCTTAAATCGTTTGATCAGCTTGGTGGTGACGTAGATCTTTTAAGCCCCACTCGGGCAGCAGCAGCCGTTGTACAGGCTTTGACAACCCAGAGAGAGGGTACAAGCCGTGTAACTGGTAGGAGGGCTGTGGCTGGCTCTAGAGGCGTTGTAGAACAGGCTTCTACTCTTGGAGCAAGACGAAATACGAAGATTCAGGAACGAAGCGATTCAGTTATTGCTGATATGTACAGTGAGTACGATTTAAATGACAAGATTGCTTATCTGCTTCAAGCTGAATACGGAGATATTGAAAAGGTATATCAGTGGTTAAAGAGCTTTAAGATTAACCCAGAAGTTATTCCAAATCGGAGTAGAGATACTGGAATGTTAATGCTTCCTACTCAGGCGTTTGAGTCTCTTACGTCTACACTTCCAACAGGTATTGATGCAGCTATCGCAGCTAATCAAGCACACTTTATCTCTACCGACCCAGCCTTTATGTCTACGGTTCATGATGCTGTGTTCCCTATGTTTGCTTCTATTGTGGTTGGGGATGCTATGCACTTTAACTCTAGATTTAAAATCGAAGGTACAAATATTAATCCGTTCCAAGGCTTAGGATGGGGATTCCCTGTAGGTATTGCACGGGGTGGTTCGTTCCAAGCCGGTGTTCTTGTGGCTTCTGAAATTACGTTTCAATATAAAAACTTATTTAACACAGCTAGAGCAGCATATGATCAGAAATACGAAAAAGAATACGGTATGGATTTTGCTGAGTTTTTCTTTGGTGGCGGGTTAGAAAAACTTCCTAGTGAACAAAGAAAAAAAGTTCAAGATGAATTATTCCCCTCTATTGTTGAAGAATTTGATGCTGACTCATCAGGTAGTAACATTATGTTATCTATCGTGCAAGGCGTTGAAGGCAAACAAGCTTTACGTGAGTTCTTTAGGACTATCTTAAAAGACGTAGATGAAGAAGACGGCACTGCACTGTTTGATAAGTTTATTGACGATAACTATACAACAATTTACGACAAAGTTCAAGACGCTGTTCTTAAAGATCTTCAAACCAATAAAATTGATGACTTGTTAAGTAAAAACGAAGCCGAATTAGGTAAATATAGACCAGCTTTAGCTATGTTGAAAAACTTATTCGACAGCGCAGAAGATTTAGGTATTGACTTAAAAGGAATATTTAAATCACCTACAATGACTGACTTGTATCAGGCAGGTGCTAAAACAATGGGTGATGCTATCTATGCTAAGTTCTTTAATAAACCTGAGATTAAAGCTAAACTTATTGATAGCGGTATTATTAAAGCTGTAGATTATGATACAACCACTATCTTAGCTTCTTCTTTATTAGGTAAATTGTTTAACGAAACTGCTGCACCAAATGAGATTGCGTGGATTAAAAGTACTTTATTCCCCGGTCGAGCAGGAGCAAACAAAATCACTAATGCTAAACTACAAGAGTATTTTAACAAGTTTAAGCAAACAAGAGAAGATGAAATTGCAACTGGTACAGCAATTAAAGAAGATGCCTCAGATCTTATTAATACAGGAGAAGAAGGCACTGAAGCAGCTATTGCTCGTCTTAGGGGTGTTGTAGCAGACTCAGAAGATAATGACTTTAATACTCTTTTAAGAAGTGCTTTAGGCATGGCTAAAGTTTTGACAGATAATTCTTTCTTTGGTGATAGACAAGAAGGAGCAAGAGTTGTTGCATCGGTTGTAGATAACTGGTTACGTAAAGTTACGGACAACGAAGATCTTAAGTCAGCTATTGAAAAAGGCCAGTATGATAAAGCTAAAACAATTTACAGAGAATTAGCTACCTTTGATACAGCAAGAAACATTAAAGCTCAGGCATTGAATAGCTACGCTAGGCAGGGATTTAGATTCAATAAAGAAAGTTTCTCTCAAATGTTTACAGCAATGTTTGGAAAAACAAATCTTAAAATTGATGATATCTTAAATAACATGAGTCCTATGGCTCGAAGATCATTTGAAGAAACATTCTATAACAATTTAGCTACCTCAGATCATGGACGAATGTATGTCCCAAGTGGGCAAACCATGATTAGCGAAAAAACATTTAGGCAAGGAGAAATCTATTCTATTGCTGAAATGGTTGATGATATTAACATTGATTTGGGTTCGTTAAAAGAAAACATTAGAAGGTTAACTATTCTTGATTTAGCTATTCGAGCAGCAGAGTTTACGGATACGCTTCCTAAATTAGGTGACGAAGAGTACAAAGCTAAAACTTACTATGACTTCTTAAATCAGTGGGAAGCAGATAGCCAGAGGGCAGATCAGTTACGAGCCGCAGCTATTCGAGGTTTAAGAACTATAGAACAAGACCGAAAGAAAATTGCTGCAAGGGTTGACTTAGAAGATAAAGACGAGCTTCTCGAAAGAAACGAAATTATCCAAAAAATGTTAACTAAAATTGTAGACTCCACTGGTGAAAAACGACCAGATAGAATAGCAAGTATTATGGAGGACGTAACTGGAGCAGAGGAAACATCTCAAGTTAACTTCCTGCCTTCTGCATTTGGCTTTTTACCTAAGACGTACACCAATAAATTTGAAGGTGCGCCATCAGGTCTTATCAGAAGGGTTCAGCTTGAGAGGTCTAATACTGTACGACGGATGCGTTCTTTAGAAGAAGCTAAAAGGTCGTTTACTGGCCCTAAGGTTTCAGAAGATCCGTTTAGTGTTGAAGACTTTGCGGCTGCTCGTTTAATCCCAGAAGACTTGGCTTTAATTAAACCAATTAATATCAGTAGAAGATTGGGACCAAATGTTTACGACTCATACGTCGCCAACTTAGATACAGCCCCTCCTCTTCCTATTGTTGCTGAAATGGCTAAACTCGAATTAGATAACTTTGTTGCAACTGTTAAAAACGAAGAGATTACAAAACTTCAAAAAGACGGTAGGTACGATCAGATTCTATTAAACTATTATGCGTATAGTGCAGCACAAAATGGTTTAAATAAAAATAAAGAAGTTCAGATTAAATCAGATGAAGTTCAAGAACTAATTGATTATAAAACTTCACAGGAATACTCAACCTTAAAAGATGAAGAACTTAGAATCGCACTAGAAAACGATATTGATGTTCAAATTGCTCAAAAAGAACTTAATGCTCTTATTGATGCTTCTATCATTGAGCGAGAAAACATGGTTCGAGGTTTGACTCAGTGGGGATTTGACGCTAAGAACAGAGTTACTGATCTGTACAGCTTAGAGGGCGATACGATTGATAGCATTCCTGTTAAAGAAGGGGTAATGTCTATCGAAGAAGCTATCCAAAATACTATTTACAATAACGATATGGAAGCAGGAAACTTGTTAGCTTGGTTGGCAGGAGATGCTACTTTCTTAGGGCAGATCTTAACTAAGGATGGTTCTGTTGAGGTTGTAAGCAGTAGGGGAAGCGATGCTCAGATTGCAATGAACGCTAAGGTAGCATTTGCTGGGGGTGACTCAGCAGCATTGTACTTAGCTCTGTATGCTATGAACTACGCTAAACGACATGCAGTTCAGAAACTACTGGGAGAAGACTACGATGTTACTTCTCTTGAGATTTCAGTATTTAGTGATTACTGGTATAAGAAATTTGAAGGTAAAGACGTTAGTTACTTAGAAGAACTTCACCCTGAGTTATACCGAAGGTTTGAAGAAACTGATAGGGCTACAATTCAAGATTTGTTAGATGAGGGTACTAACCTTGCATCTGATAACTTTAATAACGATTATATCTTAAAGGAAACTACTCGTAGTATGCCTTTAACCGAAGCTGTAGCAAACGATATTAAGAAGATGTTCCCCGGTATTGAACGTAGGTTACAGAAACAAGATATGACTATTAAAGATCTTCTTATGAGTAAATCAGAAGATAGTATCTTAGATCCTAATAAGCACAAGGTCTTTGTTAACCAGTTCGGTGAACCTACTTCTCCTCATCATATTAAAGGTAAAGCCCGTGTTCGTCTGTTACCTGTTGAAAAGTTAAATGCTGTAAACTCTATTGGTAACAAAAAACTTATTGATGCTATCAAGTTTGCGTATGCTCTTGATCCTTCAGGTAAGCTTCCTTTTGCTAAGTCCTTGTCTTCTGTTATCGGAGGGCATGACCCATTTAGTAGTGTGGGCAAGTCTATTTCTGAAGTTAGATCAAATGCTGTTATGATGACTCAAGCTGTTAAGTACATTATGAAAGGTAAAGGACTTGAGGTTCAAAAAGATAACCGCAATAAAGTCTTCTTTGGTAACAAATCTCAAGACGCTGAGTTCTTATTCTATCGCCCCGGAACAATTAAATCCGCGTTTGATAATGCTGATAACATTGTAGCCGAAAGTATCTTTGAAGATATCGGTGAGATTGATAATCTTAGACTTAATGAATTTAAAAACACAGATCGTGGTAGCTTTATTAAAGCTATGGAGCTTATTCCGTTTATGACATCAAAGGATGGCATATTTAATGTATACCGAAGAATAGAAACGTTACGACGTAACTTACGTGGAGAAGACATTATTGATCCTGTAGATTTAATTACAGACTTTAATGATAACATTAAACCTATTTTAAATGAAATTAAGAAAGCCAAAAATAAAAAACTTGTTGCTAAAATGACATTTAGTATTGAAAACGGAAGAAACCGTAATAACATTACGGCAGATCCTCAAAGCATTGACGCTGAGTTTGGAAGAGGTGACGCACAGCAAACGTTCTCAGATACAGAAAACGCCTCATCGTTTGTTGTAAACGGTGAAGAACTGACTTCTGATCCTACAGGGGCGCAAGCAGCTTTTGATGCTAATGTAGAAACCGAAGTTGCGTTTTCTCCAAGGACAGACAGTGCTGAACCCGGTTCTGGTTTAAATACTGTAGATGAAGTACTTAGTGACGGAGCGTTTAATGAACAAGGTACAAACCACGGTCGATTCTTAAGGATTTTAAACATCCTTGAAAAAGACGGTACAATAACCGAAACTGATACGCTTTTACTTAAAGCAGTATTCTTTGATAAAACAAACGGTGGTCTTTTAAAGAAACTTTTTGAAGAAGTTGACGTTGAAATTGAAACAGATCCTGATATTAGTGGAGGACGAGCAGAAACTAAAACGGCAAGACGAATTAGAATTGCTAAAAAACTGTCTGAATCCTTTGCTGACATTTCTGAGTTTGGAGCAGTTGGTGTAATTCTTGAAGAACTTGGTCACATTATCGGTCAAAGAATGAGTAAGGAAGGCATGACTGGTTTCCTCACTAGGGCTAGAGAAATGTTAAAATCAAAAGAAGGTTTCGATAAATTTGTAGAAGCTGAACAAACTATATTTGGTAATCCTGAAAATAGGATTAACTACAAAGACCGAAAAGAACAACTCATTGCTGATATTTCAACAGAAAAAATCGACAACCTTGAGTTATTTGGTCCTATGTTTGCTATGGCTGTTCTTCTTGGAAATGATGTAAGGGCATTCATGAAAGGTAACGATGCTAAAGTTTTAAACGAAGGTCACAAAGTTGCCAAACATTATATCACTAGATATAACCAATACAAAAATTTAGTAGATACAAATCTTCCTAATTTTGTTGAGGCAGTTGGTTTAGGTAAAATGGCTGATGAAAATCTTACATCAGTTACTGATTTTAATTCCAGTAAAAAATCGTCAGATAGTATTAGAAAGAAACCAAAATCTCAAGATATTGACGATGCAGATTTACCACCTAACGAATTAAGTAATGAAGGACCAAAGAAAAACTTTAGGCATGAAGAAGATGAAATTGCTCGTATTGATCGAATAATCCAAGAACATATTTCAGACGATGGTTTTTTCAACCCTTTAGAAATTCAAAGCGAAACAACGCGCCTAAAAGCAATTAGCCGTTTTATGGAAGCTAAAATTAAACAGGTCGGTTCTGGTGAACTTGTTGATAGTCCTATGGCAAGTGTTATTTCAGGAATGGTAGGCGGTATGTTATCTCGTCAACAAGTTGAAAGATTAGTAGAAAATATCTCTCAACCGTTTGGTGCTAGGAAGTTTGCTTTTCTTGGAGAAAATAACAGCCTTAGCGGAACAATGTTGTGGCTTCTTCAGGCTTTAGATACTAAAAATTTAATTTCGTCTAGTTCTTTTGGTACTAATCTTCCTACAATCCACGGATTAGGATTGCAATTAAAAGCTACCTTTGAACCTTTAATGACTAGGCTTTTACACATGAAGACAGCTAACTTTTCTGATGGTATGGGACGAGGAGGTAACTCTTACAAACCATATGATTTATTTACAGACATGTACTGGGAAATAACGATGAACAGAGAACGTAGAACCGGTGGCCGGTATACAGGAGAAATTAAAGGTTGGGACGGAAGAGAAAACGCGATGAAAATAGGAGAAAGACTTTTAGAAGCAGCCGCTGAAAAAAGTGGTACACGTTTTGACGTAAAATCAAAAAACAATCAGTTTATTATAGAAAATGTTGTAGATATGGTTGAAATGTGGTCAAATCCTACTAACGGAATTTGGAAAAAAATTCTTGCTGCTCAAGTAGATAGCGGTGCGTTTGATAGCGGACTTGCGGATAGGCTTCAAACAGAAGGAGTTGTTCCTATTAAACTTGCTGATTCTTCCTTTAGAAACGATGGTACAGACGGTGTTCAAGGTAGGGAACTTCTTCGTGAAGCTCTTTCAACTCTTGTTGAAACAGAGTTAGTTAAAAGTGACTTTATCGAAGAAGATTTATTTAAGGTTATCTTTGCTGATGCTTTTGAGGGAGATAACATTAACGGACCTACGCGAATTAATATGACTAGACTAAGAGATATTTATGCTAACGAATACATTAATAAATTTACCAATGACAGTAACAAGGCATTCCAAGCGTTAATAAGAGATATTAAAAGCGGTAAATTAACTAAATCTAAAATCTTTTCTACAGAAGAAATTAATACTTACAATAAACAAATTAGTGAATCAATGAAACGAACCGAAGCTCAAGAAAAAATGATTGAGTCCATTCAAGATAAACGAGCAGAAACATTACAAAGTTCTCAAATGAGGACTTCAGATTCAGTAGTTAATAAACTTTCTGATCTTGTTGCTGAAGGATACGCACAAAAATTCGGTTCTAGTTCGTATTCATTTATCGGAGATAGGTTCCTTTCTACGAGTCAATTGTTTGATAATCCCGAAGTTAGAAAACATTTAAACTTAGATCCACTTGAAATTTTTGCTTCTGTTATGCGCGGTCAAGCTGCTCAAGCATTCGATAAACAGGTATTTGGTAATGCCTTTGGTATGCGAGGAATTGGAATGGGTGATTTAATTAATACTATCAGTAAACACTACGAAAATGCTCCTATAGAATTTAAAGATATTATGCTTAACTCCTTAATGCAACAAGAAGGAGCTAAACGCGGTATGACCCAATCTGAAAAACAAAAATTTAAGCATGGGTTAGACTACATGAAAAATGCTTATAAGTACTCAATAGGAACTTTAAAGTGGGATGACAAAGATGCAAAATCTATTGGTTTTATTAACATGCTTAATAAACTAGGTGAGTTAGGCGCAGCACTTAGTGTTGGTCCTAGACTAGCATTTGCTGCTATGTTAGAAGAAACACCAATGAGAGTTACAAGTAGTCTTAAAACTAACTTAACCACACTACAGAAACATATGTCAGATAGTATTAGCGTGTTTAAGGGTAAAGAAGATGCTAGACAATTCCTGCAAGGATTAGGTTTTATTACTCAAGATTTAATGTACGAAAATAATGCAATGTTAGCTAAAATTGGTCTGGACGATAATAGAACAGGACCAGATGGATTAGACTCTACAGAGAAACTAGATCAAGTTATTAAAAGAATCTATAAGTTTACTGCTACTGGTCTAGACACACAGGTTCAAGCTAACCGAGCAGCGGGTGTTCGTAAAATGATTGTTGACATGAATGAGTTGTTCTATAGAATGACAGACGAACATTCTCTTGGTCCCGATAAAGACGGTAACGAAACTTTTGTTTCTCCTGTCGAAGATAAGTTTATTCCTACATTCGATGATTTATATAACGTATTTAAAAATGTAGATATTAGCCGTATTGATAATACTCAATTAAATAGAATGTTAAAAGACATGGGTTTTGGCGGTGACAGAAGAAACGTAGTCATAGATCTTCTTAAAAACGGTTTGTTTAGCGAAGAGCTTGCACCCGTCTTCAAACAACTGTGGAGAACTTATGGAGATGAAATCCGTGCGGGAGGCATTCCTTTTGATAAAATGTTAAATGATGTTAGTTTTGATTATAATACAGGAGCAAAAGAAAGGGCTACTAAACTACAAGTAATTAACGCATTCCGTGAAATTACGTGGCAAGCCGCTACTCGATTTGCTAAACAACCTTCATTATCAGAAGCTCCTGCTATTGGTGCTAGAGCCTTAGGTCCGTTTGCTAAATTAGCTACTTCTCTTACTACGTACTCATCCACTGTTTATGGAGGGTTACGTAAAGCTGGTTATGCTGGTATGGGTCTTATGGCTAGTGCCGTTATGGCTCACGCTTTGTCTGGGTATATGTATTATAAACTTATTCAACTCCAGAACTCTAAGAGTTTTGAAGAAATGGTAGCTGAAATGAAACGAGACCCAATGCAAGAGTTACAAGAAGCCATCATGTCTGTGCCATTCTTTGGTATGAACCAGATGGTCATCGCCACCCTCTTGCAGGTTCTTCGTGGTCAGCGGCCACAAAACACCCAGATCTACAACCTTGCGGGTATTGCTATGGTCAACCGTATGCTCCAGTTACCTACCAGAGTTGTTAATGCTTTTGCATCAATTAACGAAGGTAATGGACTAAAGGGTGCAGCTAACGTTAGTGCTGTTATTCCTTTACCTTACATGGCTATTCTTACTGCTGGTATTAGAAGCTCAGAAGGTTTTATGAAAAATGACCAGACAGAATTTAGATACTGGTCTCCCTATGAGTCAGGAAGACAGTTTAAAGCTAGACCAGCTATGGCACAACCTCAGCAGTCGCAACAGCCTATGAGCCAACTACAGCAGCCGCAGCAGCCGCAGCAGCAGCCTATGAGGCAACCTAGGGCCGCACAACCCAGTAGATTAGACACGTCTTATATTGAATCCCCTAGTGATTTAAAACAAGAATTAAATAGTATTATTCAAGCACCTGAATAAAAAACCCACAGTATAACAAAAGAGAATGGGAGTCTATAGATTTCTTTCTATAGACTCCCTTCATTCTAGCTACTATTATTATAACTAAGTACCTCCTATAGATTTCCGGGGAGACAACACAAAATTCACTGCGGCTATGCCGCTCTTTGGAGTCTGACATGTTAAATTATATTATTCTGGCTACGCTCCCGTTGTTACCTATTACTGACACTGATAACGATAATTCAGTAATGGACTACGTAATCTACACAGAGGGACCACGTACAGTGTACGAGGGTGCTGCTAAACTCAAGTGGGACGAGAACGTAACTGCTTGTGTTACCTACACTTTTGATCTCGTACCGGGACGCTTGGCGGGATCTCCGGTCTCTTCACAACCGGGTGAACCCATGCTTCCCTATGATGAAGTTATAATTTCAAATAATGAGATCTACATTAGCTGGGAGCGGAACCGCACTGACTTATGGCCTACCCCTACGGAGTGCCACAGGCGATTTAAATTCTTTGTTATTAAAACACAATTTGATGCAGATGACCTTAGCGCACTCTTAAGTGACTGGGGACCACCTTATGTTGTTGACGTTCCGTGGCCCGATAATGACTACACCTATATGTCCCCTTGGGATCTTAACTTAGACACTGTGGTAGACGGTAAAGACTTGGCAATCCTTTTGGCGGGTTGGAAAATCGATTAGGGGGTCAGGAATTTACATGGGGGGATATAACAAATTGGCGTAGAATTTCCCCCCTCTACCCCCCTCTTTTAATCTGATTCTAGAAAGGAATCAAATGTACGCTTGCATTATGTTGACCGTACTTCTTGTTGTTTGTATTCTTATGTGCATCTGTCCCCTGTTGGAAGATTAATACTGTTCTATGAAAGGAACAAACCGATGATTACAATGACCTGCCTTACCACCGAAGAACGTTTCGCTCCTGTCTTTACACAGGACTTCAACGATTCAACGTGGAAGGAGGTGGTAGAGCTTGTGTATGAATGTCTTCGATACCAACACGACGGGCTAAGAGAGCAACGTCGTGAGGTTCAGAGGATGATTGATAACTACTTGACGGGTCCAAATCTGACCTATCTTGAGAAGTTCAAACAACTTCATACACTCACAGCGCAGACTGCGGATGCGGTGACTTACTGGAATGACAATTTCATGAAGGCACCAGCATGTCGCATCCGAAACGTTTCAGAGTGGAAACTCCACTTCTCAAACGCCTACCGCACCTTGTCACTCAACCCAGATATTCTCGATAGCTTCTCCGCTGATGCAAAGTGGGCTATTGATAATCTCCGCACTATTGTGTATCAAAACGCAACAGTGTGCGAGTTCTACTTTGAAAAGTGGGACAACTCGTCTGAGCGAGTATAAATAGCCATTAGGCTCAGAGCGGAGAGGCGCACCCCTGACAGGGTGTTGCCTCTCGTTGGAAAGGAGGTCATGGATGATCTCAGTCAGCGATGACGCTTTCTTCCCATCCCCGAGTCCGAAGACTTGGGGTCCGGGCATCACCTTCGTGGTGCCATCACCCCTAACAGACCCACTTGGGTCAACCACCTAACAAATAGGTGGTTCACTGTCTAGCTTTATCCCCAGTAGGAAGGCCAATGTAGGTTCTTCCACTATCACTGTTTGCTTATTTTGGAGCAACAAAATGTTTGAGAATATTAAAATTGTCCCTGATGATTCTTTCTGCAACTCCTTCGTGACCATCAAGATTAAGGA
>TARA_R110001632_G_scaffold39251_2_pt1 | contig 13911 bp, 18 predicted proteins | sample TARA_R110001632 | Tara Oceans TARA_R110001632 (sample SAMEA4398266) | marine metagenome | biome: Polar Biome; feature: [SRF] surface water layer (ENVO:00010504); material: water (ENVO:00002006), including particulate matter (ENVO:01000060) such as... | depth 5 m
AACGAGTAATAAGGGTCGGATGCTCTGTCCATATATCATCCGCAATGGAATTGAAACTCATTGAGCCGGTCGCAGTTACCCGGATTTGCCAGATTTTATCTAGTACGCAAAGAGTCTGCTCATGCGCCTCCGACGAAGTGCCGATAGTAACGTTATAATGCATGCTAAAAAGCATTACTATCTCCGGCGAAGCTCCTAAAGTATTTGGAGTGATAAATCGGCCCACGAGACTACTATAATCGTAAGCCGTTACAGGCGACGTAGCGTAATTGCGCCCATCGCCGGTAACATACGCGGTAGCGTCCAGATCTATGTATTTTGTTTTTGGGTCGTCCGACTTTACGTCTCCCGTCACAGTGTAAACTTTATCGTTTACTTCCGTCATCCCAAACATACCGCTTATACGTATGCTATCCCCCTTCGCTAGCCCGGGGTCTTTCCTCCAAGTAACTTCGGCTGGCGTAGTATTTTTAATTGACATTATCGCTTCTGTACTAGCACCAGTAGTAGGTATCGGAGAGACATGTACAATATTATTATTTTCGCTATCCCTAAAAAATTTATCGGGGGAGCTGGAGTAAGATGCTCTCCAGTTAGGGGACATAACATCTAGCTGAGTTTCGGTAACAGCGTCTAAAGGTGCGTTGCCGCTGCCTAGAATAATAGAGACAATATCCGAAATTTCGGAGTTTGCGGGAATCCACCCGGACAGATCAATTTTACTAGAATTGTCTGTTAGCGATACGGGTACAGTTCTCCGCCATGCCTGAGTACGCATAAGGAAATCTCTAGCTGAGCGGCGCACTAAGTGTTCGGCTACAACTGTGGAGCACTCTGGTGCCTCAAGTAGGACGCCAATAGCTAAGTCTTCTATATTAATCATGCTCGATACGTAACGGCGACGCCTCCTGATCTATCTGGTTCTTAGTTCTAGTAGCCGCGAGATACAGCTCATAATACGATGTAGCCCTGCCAAGATCTGGGGAAACGTCCTCCGTGTCCTTGCTGAAACATCTGTAGGCTATATAATTTATAAGCGATGCCTCGTACTGCGGATTTATTTCAAGGGTGGCGTTCATATTAGGCATTGTGACTGGTATTTTCTGGTACGTAGCTGTAACCGCCCCGGCCCCCGTATTAGACGGGTAGACGGTAAACTCCCTAGGAGCAGTATCCAAATAAAAGTACTCCTTTACATCTACCGCCGCTGTACTATTGCGCCAAATATTGGAGACTATATCTAATGAGTCCCTGTGTGCTCTGCGTATGCTTGTGCCCGAGACTGTATTGCTAGTAATGCTAATAAGCCTTAAGGCAGTACCCGGCAGGGCTTGATAAGTACCGGCTGACAGGGCAAGAGAATTTGTAGTCATAAGTGCATCAGGCGTATCCACAGCAAGCGCTAACTGACCTTCGTTCATCCAGTCTAGTAGTTCGACTTCCGCCCACCGGACATTGCTCGTATCCGTAAGGATACCTGTTTTTACTCTGTCAGCAATTTGCTGCGCCGTTGTCATCTTATATTAGCCTCTAATCACTATTGTTAGTAGCGTTAAATATAGCAAGCTTATGCGCTTGAAGCAACTGCTGCTTGGAAAAGTCAAAATCTACTAGCTTCCTAATAGACGAAACCTTGGGGTCGCCTACTGTTGTAAAATCCTTGGAGACTCCACGGGCTACAAGAATCTCGCACGGTTCTACGAGTGCCGCAATTTTTTCGTCTTCGCTAGGCAAAACACGGGCTTCCTCTTCCTCTACTAGTTCGGGCGCTAGGTTAGTCAAAGGCGTCATGCCTGCTGCAAGCGCGCAATCATACAAATCGCGAACGACGTTATATTCTTCGCCGCTTTTTACCGTAAGGCTGTGCGCTCCGTTCGTAACTAGGCCGTCTTGAGATGCGCGAAAAAGCGCGAAAGGCCGCGTCCGTGAATTTTTTACACTCATACTATGAATTCCTATGGTCAATAAAAAAGCCCCCTACCAGCATTATACCAGTAGAGGGCCTGTATTTTAAAGCTATTTAAGGTTTATTTAGATAGCTGTATCAATACGTAGCACGCCGAAATCTTCTGCGGTAGCAGTAGCTTCGTAAATTGACGTAAACTTAGGCTTCTTAAAGCCGCAGATTTTGCCCATTGCGATACCGTGTTGGTTACCATAATCAAAAGTCTCTTCCTTCCATTCTGGGAGACCTAGATCAGCCAAGCCAAGAGCCTGAGCACCACAGAACAGAACTGCTTGTCCTGAAACGTTAGAACTTGCACCCCAGGTAGTAGAGCTGAACACATGCCGATATTCGTGGATAATCAAGCCATCAACTGTTGCTACAGCACCAGTGAACAATGGGTTTGAATCTCCGCGCTGACCAGCATTCTCAACAGCACTTCTATAAGAGCTATCAAGTTTTAGCTTGGCCATACCAGATGGAGTCATGAATACATGATAGTACTCAACGCCGTTAGGACCTTTAATACCACGGATATACTTTTCTTTAGCGACTGCTTTAGCTTGTACAAGCATCTCATAAGAAGGTAAATCAGCGGCGATTACAGCATTGGTAGCAGCAGTAACTAGAGCGCCAGTAGTCCCAACTGTACTATCCCAACGATAGTAACGGTTGGCAGTAGGAGCGGTAACATCGCTAGCAAAATCCAAATCAGTGAAATTCTGACCTGCAGGATTTACCGGACGAAGGGTGCCGTTAGTAGTGTAATCATAGCCAACACCTGACAGAGTCAGGAAGCCAAGCTGGTCGATACGATCTGCAAGCCAGTAAGCCAATACATCTTTAGATGTGTTTCGGAAGTTAATTACTGATTTTTGATCTGCCATACGACCGCGCAAACGGTTAGCATTACGAAGCTGGTCAATTTTGATTTCGGTATCAAATGCTTTGATAGCCTCTTCATTGTTTTCCAGGGTTGAGTCACCCATTACGCCGTCGCCTTCGAGGTCCGCAACAAGAGTGATAATCGCTTTCGCGCCTTTCTCACTCTTAGTTAATTCAGTGATCCGCTGGATCATTGCATTCGAGCCTTTACCGGAGAAATTCATAACGAATGACAGGTTACGAGCCTGAGCCCATAAATCGCGAGCCCATACGATCTTCTCTTGAAGACCTAGCTCACTAAAATTGGTCATTGCCATTTTAATGTTTCCTTGTAAAAAATAAGTTAATATAAATTGTTTACAGTTTGCGGTCTGCGCCGAAAGCGGAGTTACCTACTCAGGAAGGCTGGCGTTATCGTTGCCAAGTACGAAGTGTTGAGTATACTTCGATAAAATCCGGGGCTGCAACAATAACTTACAATAAAAAAGGGGGTCCGAAGACCCCCAAAAACACCCACAAAGGAATTTTGTTATGCGTAATCGCCGCGGAGTCTGCGTTTAGCTGCTTCCGGCATAGCATCGAACTCTTCGTCAGACATGGTAGCTATATCCGTATCCACGTCGAGGTTCGTGTTGTGGCTAGGCGTTTTATGCGGTTGCTGTTTCGCCAGCTTAGCTTTCTTTTTAGAAGACTTTATACGGGCCTTGGAATTAGGATCTTTTGCATAACCGCTATCTACTTCGCTGTCAGGAGCTAGACCCCTAGCAGCGATAACAAGCCGTGTAGCCTTTTCAATAGCATCAGCCTGCGAAATATTTCCTCTATTATAAAATCCGCCGTAAACCGTACCAATTTCGTCTAGTACGTCGCTATCGAAATCATCGCTCCCTTCAACAAGAAACGGGAACTCGGTTTCAAGTTCTAAGCCGCGGGCATTCAAGTTGTCCTGTTCCCGGCCTTCCCGATTAGTAGATAATGCCGCATCGTCAGCCTCTACGCGTAAAAGCCGTCGCTCTTCTGCGCGGATCTCTTTTCGTATATCTAGCGCTGAAGCAGTATCGCCTGCTAAAACGAGATCCATATATTCGGTTTCTTTTACATCCAGGTCAATTAAAGGCTCTCTAGCTTTATCTATAGCTTTTTCTTGCGTCTCCTTTTGTTCCTTGGAATACAGCGCTGCTTTAAGCTCTTCGGTCTCTTTTTTTGCCGCTTTCATTTTCTCATTAACTTCGTCAAAGCGGGCCTTCGGAATCTTAAGGTTTTTCTTTTTAGGAGGAAGAGATTTTTTTTCTTCCTTTGTAGCTTCCGCTACTTCTTCCTCAGATTCTTCCTCAGATTCTTCCTCAGATTCTTCCTCAGATTCTTCCTCAGACTCTTCCTTAGATTCTTCCTCAGATTCTTCCTCAGATTCTTCTTTCGCTACTTTCTCTTCGGTTTCTTCTTCGGACTCTTCTTCCGTTTTTGTAGCCTCTAACGCTTTTTTGCGCTCAGCTGCTTCGGTTTCGCGTTCCTCTCGCTCAGCTATAGTCGCGGGTGGGTGCGTCTCTTCTGGCACGTCTGTATGGTCAAGTTCTTCGGGGTATTCCATTTCATAAGTGTCGTCGTTTAGATCAGCGCCGGCAAGCTCACGTAAGTTGAAGCCTTTATCGGCTTTCTCTTCAGTTTTCATATTGTGTACCTTTATCGTTGGTTTAACGGAATCGAGGGATTCTAGGATACTGTGCTAGGCTTATTTTTATCCGACAAACTCCCCGCGTTGATCCTCGCCACATCAAGCATGGTCCGGTTCTTAATCTCTTCGGTAGCGCTTTTAGACATTGTGCCGTACATGCTATCAGCGCGTTTCGAAGAAGAATGTATTTTAGCTAGCTCGATCTTGTTTTGCAACTCATTCGATTGCATAGTCATTTTCTGCCGCATGTCAGTTAACTTGGAATTGTACTGCATTCCCATTTCAACAGCTTCGCGCTGTTCCCTACCGATAAGGTAAGCGCCTTTGGCGAACTGCTCTTGCGCACGACTCTGGATTTCCTGAACCTCGGCCTGCGTTTTTTGCAAGTCTAATTGCATGCTCTGCATCTCGAGTTCCGCAAGAGCCTGCTGCTGCTGAGCCTGCTCGTCAGACATAGGTGCTTGACCAGTAAGGCTGGCAACGCGATCTGCAATTTTATCTTTATTCTCTAAGGTAGAATTGCGGATAATCACATCGTCAGGAACCATGACGCCAGCCGCTCTCATTTCCAAACCCTCGGCAAACTGCGCGGATTGGAATGTATCCCTTGCAGGGCGGGTGGTGACCATAAGGTCATATTTACCTACGGAGGTATTATTAATAAGTTCGCCGGCAGGACCAACTACATTAAGCATTATGTCTTCGGTGGGATCGCGCATATCTTCGCTATTAGTAACCCGGAAAATACGCGGTTCGGAGTAAAAGTCCTGTACCAGTTCTAGCACCTTGCGCCCCACTAATTTACGGGTAAGGTTTAGGGAATCAAAAGGGACCTGCACCTGCACCATGTTACGTGTCTGTACTCGGCTAACTACATTGCCGCCTACAGTATTTTCCTGTGTATCGCCCACAAACGGGTCTAACCCTGCAATGTCTGACACAGACATTCGGGTACGCTCCGCAATACGATCTAGCCCGGAAGGGACATTATTTGGTTGAATCTTTTGTGGCGGGGTAGCGTTACGTGCGTATTCCAGCACAAGGCCTGTCTCCGCGCCTTTTGCAGCTAACTCGTCTTTATTCATGTCAATAAGCGAGCCAGCCTGGATCAGCCAACCGGAGTTGGCTGATGTATTAACCACATGCAGCATTTGCGACTCGTATTTATTATGCTGCTCTTGAGGCGAAATAAGCTGCCTGACTATACCGGAAGCTTTGCCTTTACGAAAATAAGGAAAGTAGGGCACTATAGTTAGTGACTCATAAGGAGACCACTCGTCGTGCAGTACTGTATTTGACGTGGTAACTGTCCAGCGTATTCTTTTCTTAAGCTTTTCGTAAACTAGTAACCCGTTAGCATCTGCCAATTCTTGCGCTCGCTCGGGTGTCATATCATGCGGGATTAAACTCATGTCGCCTGCTTCCGCGTCGACAAAATACGAGCACATGGTTAGCTCCCTGTGCTGTCGCTCTATTAAGCGTACTGCACGGATCGTAGCGGTATCGCCATCCACGTCTGATATAGAGGGGGAAAAGCCTTCTTCGTCGCCAAATGTACGAGTTGCATCGAAGCGTACGCTATCACTAGACAGGCTATTTGCTTCTGTACGAACGTAGGACTCCACTTCTTCGCGTTTATCTCGTCCATACGCAACCTCGATATCGTCCAATGTTACCCATGAAGTTTTTATAACTTCGTTCCAGTCCTCGGGGTCGTAGGATTTGCTATCGGGGTCGGGGATGATCTCAAAAGGATCTAAAGCCGAAATCTCGACATCACCAAAAATATTATCGTCGAAATTAATGCGGACATCGAAGTAGCCGCGGTCTTGTATGATCCCATCAGAAAAAACTTCTCGTTCCAAAAACTCGAAGTTGTTATTTTCTAAAATCTGCTCAACCAGTTTTGACATAAGCACGGCCATATCTGACGTAGCATCCCGAAAAGGACGGAACGTCAAATCAGCGCGATTCTTTTTCTGCTCCCCTAAGAAAGCATTAACGATTTTCAGGATGAGGTTAATCGTAAGATGCGGCCTACCAGAAGACTCTAGGGATTTTATATCCGAATCAGACCACTGGTCGCCCATGTAGAATTTGTCGAACTTTTTAGCCTCAGTTACGTAATCTTCGTGTCCCGCATTGTGACCCCTAAGATAGGCGTTCCAATTTTTTTTAGCTACGTCTATACTATCCTGTGAAATCTCCACTGGGGTTTTCCTCATTACTTATTAATACTCTTTTCTTTAACTGGACCTTGAGAAGACTCTAGTTTTGTGCCAGCATCAGGCTTAGACTTTAATTCGCCGCCTTTGTACCCGCCCTGCAACTTGGCCCCTTTATCACTGGCGTTTACGCCAGTATGTCGGAAAGTTTTAGACATGTTCCACCTCTATAATTTAAATTAGCTTACTATTATGCACTCATTGAAGATTTATTGCTACTACCACTTTGTAATATTGCAGTCAATTTATCCTTCCAGCTTTTTTGCGCTGGGATCTTTTGTGACGAGTCCCCGATCATTTGCGTGCTATCTAGCATTAAACCAAGCCACGCCAATGCGTCTACTATATCGTCATGCTTGCCATTTGGGAAGCGAAGAAACTCGTTCATCACGGTAGTAACCCATGGAGCCTTGTCAGGGTGAGGGAAAAATACCTTGCCTTGGCGCATAAGGCCTTGAATAGCACGGGCTCGCGCTACCTTGTCTCTTTTACCCACAGATAACTCCTCTACGTACATGGAGTATAGGTTCCGGTCTTGTATCACCTCATCTAGATACGGGCCTATAGCTAGGGATATCATCCCGCGCTCTATACCTATTATAGAAGGTTTATACTTATCGTAGTTGTCGCACAGCTCATTTACTATAGAATAAGAATCCCAGCGCCCCCTGCGCATATCGCGGACATACAAGTTATTATCTTGCGCTCTGGACCATGTCATACCTACGGTATAGTCATTCTGGTCTTTTTGCCCGATAGCCAAATCCCAGGCGGATGAATTATTAACCTCCATCTCATCAAAATTTAGTTTGTCTGGGTCATAAAAATGGAACATGCTGCGCTGGAAATAAGCCCCCTCGTCCGGGACGGGGTTCTGCTGGTACAGTGCATCCCATGTACGGGGCCCCACGGCGCGCTGTATACGAGCTAGTTCTTTTTCAGGGTACCTTTCTGGATGCAGGGCATCGCCTTTATTACGGTACTTTTCGTCCTCAGTCGCAGTAGCAGGGTACCTGACCACCTCAAATATATCGCCTTCCCCGCGCTCCATTTTTAACTCTAGCCGGCCACTTAAGTCATCGTCATGCCAGCGGGTCTGAATAACTAGAACACCTGCTCCGGGGGCTAAGCGGGTATATGCCGTAGTCGTGTACCACTTCCATATACCTTCGCGCATGGTTTCTGATTCCGCTTCTTCGGCGTTCTTGATGGGGTCGTCGATTATAAGTACATCTGCGCCCTTACCAGTAATCGGCCCCCTAACGCCGGCTGGTAAGTAGCCCCCTCTTTTTGTAGTTTTCCACCCGACCGCATTCTGGTTATTAGGGTCCAGCCTTGTTTCCCGGAATAAAACTTGAAACTCAGGGTCACGCAGTCTCTCGCGAACCGCCCTCGAAAAATCCAGCGCCAGATCGACGCTATAAGAACACTCGATCACCTCCTTGCTAGGATGGTTTCCTAGGAACCACGCCGGAAAGTCTATACTGGCTAGTTGACTTTTCCCATGCCGGGGGGGCATTTGAAGCATCAATCGAGGGCTCTTGCCAGCCAGAACATCCTGCGCGAATTTTTCAAGCCGCATACAAATGTCTTTATGCACCCATCCTGCCATATAATCAGGATTAAACCTAATAACGCAGGCGATCAATTTTCTGCGGCATAACTCTCGCTGGGCTAGTTCTCGTTCCAGTGCATTGTGCTGACTCAAGGCTACTTTACGCTCGGCGGCCTTATATTTAACTTCTGCCGCGGCTTTATCTCTAGCCTCTCGTTCTTCAGGAGTTAATGCGGCCTCCGCGGCCTCCGCGGCTAGCCTCTTCTTTTCTCTGGTAGCTGCTTTACTTCTCTTGACCTGCGCATATTTTTTCTCGCGCCACTCAGGGGTTTCTTCTTCTACCGCCTTTTCTATGCGCTTGCTTAAATTCTTTTTATAAAGCTTTTTAGCCTCGCGTTTTTTAGACAGTTCTTTACGGCGGGCTCGCATGGCTTTTCTCTCCGCCATTTTTTCTTCGAGTGTCTTATTAGTCATCGTGTCCTCGCTCAATCTCTACTGGGTCTTCGCACGCAGTTCTTAGTACTTCGAACTCGCCATCTAGTACATGGACCAGCTCCTCGGGGGCTTGTTTCCCCTGATCTACGAGGCCAAGCAGCTCTTTCTCTGACAACTGACGGAGCCTGTCCGGCGTCATATCACCGACAATAAGCTCTGTGCGTTCGGGGGCGTATGCCCCGATTACCTTGCCAATCTCTCGCCATGCCATGGTCAACTCAGTACTAGTAGCTGCGCTTTCGACAGCGTCCATCAAGCCGCCAAGTACTAGGTCCCTGTCAAACTCTTGCTCAACGCCTTGCGCCAAACTCCATTTAGCGGCAGCCACAATCTTAGGATTATGCGCATATTTATGCCCGTGACTTTTGGCCTGCTCGTCTGTGGCGCCCGCTGCTTTAGCTGCTTGTGTCTGGTTAAGGCCCTGCAGGCGCGCCTCTAAAAATAATCTTTGCGGGGCGGTTAACACTTCAACAGGGTTTAGATCTTCTACGGACCTAACCTTCGGCAGAGTTTTGCCTGAGCTCATAATTTTCCTTCCTTAATTTTATTACCTCTGTCTGCAGGTCCCGCACCTGATTCTTTTTCTTGGCTCGCCACCCCTTCATATATAATGCGTGGCATACAGCGCAGTACCTCTGATTGGGGCGCGACTCCTCTTCGCAGCCGGGCATGCTACAAAGCTTGTAGCCCGGCCCCATCTCTAGATCGCTCATATTGCATCTCCGAATTTAGGGTACACCAAATCCTGATCTACTAGTTTGAAACCTTTTAGGCCTAGTGCATCGCCTACAGGTACTACAATGTCCGCTCCTTCCCACATTACTACGCCGTCTTGCGACAAACTCGGCTGGACCCTGACGGCATCAGTCATTATCTCTAAGACTGATATATCTAAACTCAGGTCGCGCAGGTCTTTTTCCCCGCAGGCTATCAGCCACTCCTTCCTCGTTATTTCTTCCGCCATCAGCAGTAATCCCGTCCGGCAACTTCACTTCTGAGATTATCGGTGCCGTCGTGAAACTTGCCCGCATCCCTTGCGACATTTCTTTTCGTTTGTTCTTTGTCATGGTTATACCTCATCATGCCTAGATCCTCGTCAAAATAAGCGCCGGCCCTAGTATAAAGCCGTACAAGTCGTTCCGCCGACGTATCGTACCCCTCTACTGCACGGGGGTAACTCCGCATTTCAATGCCTGTTTCATCACATACTTGCTTTAGTATACGACATACCAAGCGCCCAGTGCTGAGCAGTGTACCGTTGGACTCAGATACTATGAGGTCTTCCACCAGCACATACCCCGGGCGAAACGATATTTTTATCTTTATGTCCGGGAACAGGGCTTTTATCAAGTCCTCCACCGGATGTTTAGGCCACTCGTCTTTAGCCGACACTAATGTACAACGATACAATAAGTAGTACGGTAATAGCCAACACTCCCAGGACCGTCAGCTCCATGAACCACTCGTTGTGGAATCGTTCAAACTTTTCGTCAATCTTGTTCTTAGCAAGGAAGTACTCAAGGCGGTCTTTAGCCCGTACTACCGAAGATTTTAACTTCTGGTAATACGCCATAATAAATTCTTTCATCTGTCTCATCCTTTTCAATGTTATCAAAATTAATTTTGTCGATCAGGTCTCCCAGATCTTTATCGTACGAGGATACTGCATACACGATATAACTCCCCGTAGGTATCAGTATCCGCCCTAGTAAATGTCTAACTTGTACAACTAACATCCTTTCTAGCGCCTTATCGGACATACCTGCCAGCTTAGCATTAAGCCTTGTAGATATGTACATAATATCTTGGTCTACATATTCCCCCTCCCGAACTAGGGTCAGTACCCACTCTGTATTCTCCTCTCCCTCTTCCCTCTTCTCTTCTACCCTTATACTGACTATATTCGTGGGGTCATATTCCCCGCCTACGTACTCTAATTCAATAGTGTCCAGATCGTTATCAAGGAGGATCACTTCTCTAGTAAAGTGTATAAAGCTCTCTCTTACGCCTCTTATTTCCAGGTGTAAATTAAACGACCTCGTGTCCTGCTCCATATATGCTCCATGTGAAACATCCTAAAAACGGCCCCGCATACCCAGTCTCAAGTACTTAAAACGGTATACGTAGTGTTTGGTTCTTAGCACTAAGTACTGAGTGCGGAGCCGGTCCTACCTGTTTACACTTCGTACTAGGTACTGGGTACTGGGTACTGGGTACAAAGTGCTGAGAAAATCCCGCGAAAAATTTTTCAGGAATTCCGCTTCAGTTAACGTTAACAGTTACTGGCTAAAAGTCAACAGATTTTCTGGTATTTCCATCTACCCACTCCGTGGTTGCCGCATACTTCGTAGCCTACCCCCCACCCCCAAACGAAAACCGAAAACCCCGAACACCCAATATGGGACCCGTAAATCCTCTGCCGCACTCGTACCTCGCTTGCCTTGAGCCCCATTTATGAATTTAATCTTAAACTCTTCTAAGGAATCAATCATGAACACACCAAAAATCAACGTACCAAAAATCAACGTACCAAAAATAAACAAAGCCACTGCTGACCACTACCTAGACATAAGCATGTATAGCTTCCTCTTCGGATACTTCTCCGCCAAACTCATAATTGCTATCCTCACTCTCCTGCTAATCCCAGGCATCAATATCATCGTCTTCGCATGGTTCTGCTACAAAGTAGCCCGCCTCGCTAAAGAGTACCACCTCATGGACGACCTTCATAACGCATATCGCGACTCCACCAATAAAGCTAAAGCTGAAGCCGCCAGCATCTAATTCCTTAGCCTCCTAAGCAAGAGTATAAACTGCTTATATCTTTAACTATCCACCCTTGAGGGACATATCATGAACAACTTCTCAATCAAAATCCAAGCCGTCAATAAAATTGGAGACGTACTCCAAACCCTGGAAACCCAAGCCCTTACCGCCAATACCCAAGCAACAGCAGAACGCCAGCTACTATTAGATACTAATATCAAAGCACTGTACCTAAACAACGTACAAAAATTAAACGTCAGTCACCGCGACAGTCGTAACTACGACGGCACTTTAATAAGCCGCACACTCTCCGCACCCGGAGAGGACGACGTCCGTTTCACCCTCGTGCCACCTAGCACCGCGTGCTAAGTACCGAGTACTTGGCTCTGGGTTCCACGTAACCCAGAGCCAGGTGCTTACCGCCAGGCACTTGTGGGATTCCGCAAGTACCGAGTACCAAGAACCAAGTACCGAGTGCTGGGTTCCGAGAGCTAGGCTCGAGGTTCTAACTGGGATGTGTTATCCCCCCAAAACGTTGGGCTTTAGCTCAAAAGCAGCTGAACCTGTGGATAACTTTGTATAACTTACTGAACTAACAATGTAATAGTGCGCTGTTACATTAATACGGGGTGTTCACTTTGTAACACTTTACCAAAGCTTAGCCCCGTAGCTCGCTCGTCCCTCGCTCACTTTGAGCCCCATTTATGTTATTAACTTAAGGATATATTATGAAATGCTTCATATGTAATGGCAAAAAAACAGTCGGGGTCGACAGTACAACCTGCTACCGTGAAGACTGTCCGGTCTGCTTAGGTGCAGGAGTCATCAATTGCGATGACCCTTACAATCTAATGCCCGACTGGGGAGACTGCTATCCCGACCCTTGGGCGGGTGACTACGCAGACATCATTGATGAAAACAAATGTAAGTAGCAAGCCGTTGCTCATCCTCACGGGTGGGCAATTACGTGTTACTTCTACCACCATAAGGAAATATATTATGAACTACAGAAATGCATGCCCCAAATGTGGGGGCGACATCGAAGGTGACGGCTGCACAACCGCCTTCCATTGCGAAAACGCAGAAGACTGGCTCTATATTGAGCCCGACGCTCAACCAGTTTTATGTGCCTCATATTCATATGACGATGACGCTGACGATGACAGCGTCGTTAAGTTTACAACCTTTAGCGACTATTTAACTGATTGTATGCAACCTTTCGGCCAACTTCAGTACCTCTCTCCTGAAGGAATTCCTATCAAAGAAGACCTCAACATCTTGTGGATTAAGGGAGGTTTCGTCGAAGTCGAAGAGATGCCTTGGCTAAAAGAAAGAGTTAACTATCTAGGTCCTTTACAACCGTATAGTCCGTATACTCGTTGGTGGGCCGTTAGCGAATACGAGAAGTGGCTTTATTCAATGGGGTGCGATCAAATCATCATAATTGACTTCGAGAAGGAATATAGCCAAGACGTCTGGTATGACATCTTGAGGACCTATCAAAGCACTACTTATACTGGAGGCGACGGCGACGATTACGAAGATTAACCAGCTCGCTCATCCTTCGCTCGCTCTGAGCCCTACTAATGTTATTAACCTAAGGAAATATATTATGCCCACCATTACTATACTCCCCTCAAACGGTCACGCTTGCAAAGAATGTGGTATCGAAGACGTTACCGTCCGCCAATACGCTACATTCTCGGAGCACTTGTGCATGGAATGCGCATCCCGGGAACTTGAGTTCGAGGAATACCACTACGTCTCTTGCCTCGCTTCCGACCACCCAGATAGAATTGCCTTCGACAACGGCACTAGCATGGCATATATCATGGACTCTCTGCGCAAACAATTCGAAGCCTCGCTTTAGCGAGTGCCTTCGGGTGCGCCAGACCCTTGTGGGATTAACCAGCTCGCTCATCCTTCGCTCGCTCTGAGCCCTACTAATGTTATTAACCTAAGGAAATATTATGGCTAAAATATTTGATAATAAGCTAAAGGAGTTCGTTCCATATAACGCAATTGATGACTTTGGCTACTTAGAATACATCTCCCCCGACGGAGAGTTCTTAACTCAGGAATTCGACGCTGTGCCCGAGTTCCTATCTATCTATAAATATTGGAGGGCGTTAGAAAAAGCCGGCTGTGTCGGTGTCCAATTCGTCCCTTACGATTTTTGGCTTATCGGGGACGAGAAATTCACAACTCTAATTAACCCCCCTATAGGGAGGAAGACGGAATACAACCTCTTCCATTATTACCAAGCTGAATGGGATGGAAGGATTCAAGACCTAGATGGTCTCGAAAAAGAATATCTGGAAGACTTTGGCTCACCTTTGCTCTAGCACGAGTAATATCTCGGAGGTCT
>TARA_R110001632_G_scaffold168317_1_pt1 | contig 13880 bp, 28 predicted proteins | sample TARA_R110001632 | Tara Oceans TARA_R110001632 (sample SAMEA4398266) | marine metagenome | biome: Polar Biome; feature: [SRF] surface water layer (ENVO:00010504); material: water (ENVO:00002006), including particulate matter (ENVO:01000060) such as... | depth 5 m
CATACCTCTAAGAACTCATCATCAGTGTAGTAGACGGTGATACTTGGCTTGTGTTCACAATAGAAGTTCTGATAGGCTTTCCACTGCTCAAGCTGAGCCATTGCACCTACCTCCTTGACAGTAACACTAGCTTCAGGTGCCTTGACAGGGAAGCTGAACACCAGTGATGATTCACTAAATGTGTCCTGCTCTACTGGGAATCCTTTCTCTTGCATGAAGGCTGCCAGTGGGTCTTTTTTGTCTGAACGTACACGGCGAATGTAATGCTTAGAAAAGCGAGGATGAATGCCACTAGCACTATCGACAAGCTGAGATACAGTACCACTGGGCTTAACAGCTGTAATAGCAGCAGCCTGAGCAATGCCAAGCTTCTTAGCCCACTTCTCATTAACTTTAACAGCAGCATCTCGCATTGTCTCAAGCCACTCTTGTAGTTCACCATTCACACCACCTCTTGCATTAAGTACCGGGTGATCCATGATACCTGTGAGACTTACACCAAGTAACGCTTCTTCTTCCGTATTAGTTTTCCAAGACTTACGTAGGTAACGGAAGTCAGTTAGTGTAGCTTGTAGTGTACCGATGATAGCTGCCATCTCTATCTTAGATTTAAGGTCAGCTAGTGTATCTTCTGCACGGACTACTACCTCGGAGAGGTTGCAGAACTGGTTACTGCGTAAGATTATCTCACTGCAAGGATTAGTTCCGAACTCATACGTAGCATCTCTCCGTCCGTTACGAGCAGCAATCTTCTGGGCTGCAACACGACTGAAGATGCCACGCTCACCAGCCTTAGACTCGTACATGTTCTTCATCTCATTGAGGTAGGCCTCGAAGTCTGGCTTCTCAGTGTACGCTACGCTGTTGTTAGCGAGTCTACGTTGACCTTCATCCAACCACCACTGTCCTGACTTAGCCTTGGACATACGTTGATCTGATAGGTTAGAGAGGCTGATCAATGCAGACCTACGAACACCACCTACAACTACGATGTCAGCAATCTTACAACATACATCATGGCACTCAATGCTTGATAGCTTACGACCCTTAGACTTCTGAAAGAGTTGCACACAGAAGTTGAAGAGATCTACTAGTGGCTCAGGCCCAGAGGCACGACCACCGAATGTCTTAAGACGTTCACCAGCACCACGCACTTTACTTACATCCCACTTAGGAATCTTACCAGCATAGAGCATAGCAATAAGCTCACGGAATGCTGAGGCCCAACCAATCTTACTGTCGGCTACAACAATCACAGTGTCTGTAGGGTGGAACTCTTCTGATACGATTGGTAGTTTGTTAATGTAGTTACGTTCAACACTGAAGCCCACACCTGTACCACACATGAGTACGTACATCAGCTCATCAAAGCTACGAGGGGAGTCAATGTGTAGATAGCTACAGTTAAACCCTGCTACATTATCTTTAGCTAGGGCAGTACCTGCTGTCATCATGCAACGCATTGATGGCATAACCTTTAGGTCATGGATAGCATCAAACATCTTACTACTAGTCTTCTGATCTAACTGCCCACGGTCTACCCAGAAGCTAACGTAACGGTTAACTGTCTCTGCCCATGTCTCTCTACGTCCTGCCTCTGGAATCCAACGTGCATAGCGGCTCTTGTGTATAAACTGTTGATACTGATCCATCATAATTCCTCGTGTTCAAATGTAAAGTGTTCATCAAAGCCGCTCATTATGTACTCTTCGATGCATGATTTAATTGTTTCTTCTATAGGTGTGTCGGTATGCTTGTGTGCTCTATTGAACCCAGCGTCTACACCTGACTCAACTATCTGTTGTATTAGTGTGTACATCTTAACTTTCATCTCGATACTCCAACCCCTTAGTGCTTTGCTCTTTACTCTCCTTGCGGAACCGTTTGTTATATGTTCTCTTTGCACGTTTGATCATACCCTTGGGTGGTCTGATGAACTTCCTCCAACCAGTGTGGACATCATACTCATCACCACCCTTGAGTTTTATTCTTTTCACAGGAAAGAACCTATGAAGTAACCAATAGGCCACCCAATGATGAACCCTATCACACCCCACTTAGTATAAAACCAAAGATAATCCATCATGTAATACCCTCTAATTCATTTATGTGTACGCTGATGTACTCCTCACCCTTCTTAACGATCTTCTTAGTGAGTTCTATATGGTACACCTTGTTGTCATTGAACTCCTCAAAGATACCTTGATAGGTATCTAAGATGGGTTTTATTATGTTGTCAAGGTCGGCACCCCTGTTAGACATGCCTCCCTCGATGGTGAACTCAACTTGATTCGTCCCGAAGGGCCACACTGCTGCCATCATCTCGTCCCGGATCTCCTCCTGATACTTCTTGTAGTCCGCTGTCTTGAATGTTGTCCTCCCCTTCTTCGCAAACATCTTGTTCGCACTCAGGGGTTTCACCATGTGTTTGTTCTTCATCTGTTTCCTCCAGTGGTAGGGGGTCTTGTGCCCAGAAGTCTTCTGCTGACTTAGCATCTATGTACTCAAGCATCAGCATGTTATTACTCTCAGCTTCATCAAAGGTAGTAGCCATCCATAGTAGCCTAGCGGAGATAAGCATTTGTTTCTTATCTGCCCAGCAGTTACGAACAGTTTGCCAACGCCTATCAAAGGGACAGTTGAGTAGTAGCTTCTCAGCTTTCTTTGGGCCTATACCCCTAACACCGGGGATGTTATCTGTTGCATCACCAATCAGCATCTGCATCATGAAGTTGTAGTGACCTTTCTCAAAGTCAACGTAGTACTCTTCTTTCTTTACGAAGTTATAGTGATTTCCGGGGATCATGTTAAGATCTTTGTCAATGTGTACAATATAATAAGGTTGTTCATTCTGAATACACTCCCATGCCCAGATGGAGACTAGATCATCAGCCTCCATATCATGAGCCATCACTGCATCATACTTGTCAATCAAGTGTTGATGCCCATAGGCCAGAGCTTTCTTCTCACCGGGTTCTAACTCACGCTTACGGTTGCCCTTATAGTCATCAGCAATGGCAGTACGGAAGTTCCCCTTGCCCTTAACAGCTATCCTCATGTCTACTGGGTCAAAGACAGCACATGTCTCCTCGATATCCATGAGTGCCTTACGTATGTTTACTCGCATATCCTTTTCTTTCTGGGTAGCCATCGCTATCCTGAAGTAGATTGAATCAGCATCAATCAGTACTTGTATTCTCTTGTCCATTGTCTAGTCCTCTAGTGAACATCTGCATAGGAAGTACCGATCATGGCATCACCACCATCCATACACTCTACACCAAACCATTTAGGTGCTTCTTTGAAACTATCCTTTAGTATCTGACCAACACGATCAGCATCATCAGGGTGTACAGACCAAGCAGCTTCATCGTGGTAGAAGATACGAGGCTTAGCACGTAGTCCTTCTTCCTTGATCTTCTGCATTTGGTATGACACAGCTGCCTTACAAGTGATACCTTCTGCGGATTGCAGTAAGTAGTTGAGACACTGATGCTCGGAGCCAATGAACACAGGTCTACCATCTAACCCATGAACCCAGCCGTTACCTTGGGTGTTCTGCTTGCGGTTCCACTCACCCTCTACTTGCTTCTTGATCTGATCCAGACCTTGAATAGCACTAGCAAAGTTAGCACGGGCTTGCTTACCAACCTTGGGGTTGCTCTTACCAGTCAGCACTTGACCTAACTTAGAGTCTCCTGCACCAAACAAGTAGGCATACAGAAATGACTTAGCTACTGAGCGTGAACACCCTAGTGCATCAGCATTACGTTGGTGTTGATCACCAAAGATAACTTCCTTAGTGAACTCTGCGTTACCTACGTAATGGCATAGGCCACGTAACTGATTACCGCTTGAGTCTGCACCTACAATAAGGTCACCTTCATCAGCAGCAAAGCATTCACGTAGCTCACGACCCCATGCAGCATGGACACCCGGCAGGTTAACAATCACCTCGTGTCTTGCCCGGAAAGAAGGAGTGCCTATAGTCCACATGTTACCGTGGATACGACCATTCTTTAACTGTTCAAACCAACTCTCCATCACACTGATACGATTACGTAGTGTGTAGTACTGACCTAGCATTGTACCAACCTCTCCTAGTTTACTTAGAGAAGTCTCTGTGAACTTAGGAGCTACGTTAATCCAACCACGAGCAGTCTTCTTACGGGTATACTCATCAGGTTTCCAACCCTTACTCTCTATCAACCACTCTTTCACCAACTCTATCTGACCCAGCTTAGTCTGCACTACCTTACTACGTTGGAATGTTAAACCAGAAGGCATCAAGTGTGTGTCCGTAGGTAGCACTACCTTACCAAGGTAATCAGACAGTAGACGTACAGTTACTGCATTGTACTCTCCGTTCTTCTTGAACTTGGGGGTCTTAGGTTCTTTATCAATGAACACTGTGTGTGTACCAAGGTGTGGTTCTATAGCATCTTGTATCTCTTTAGATCTTGCATTCATAAGTGCTAGGCTTGCCTTGCCCTTCTTAGCATCGAAGTTCCAACCCTGTTCTCTAACCATAGTGTTGAACTTGAACACATCGTGTTCTACCTCAAGACCCTTAGCAATCAATGGGAACTTTGCATGAAACTGTTTAAATTCTTTTACTAGTTCTTCATATACCTGAGTGTTTAACTCTACATCTTGTATGCAGTAGGTCAACATCTCTGGTGTATATTGAGTCCAATCGTTGTAATCTAGCTTACTATCACCTAGTTTCTCACCCCAACCCTTCAAACCATGTCGATGACTACGCTTATATCGTAGCATCTGGGACATAATTAAGGTGTCGTAGCACTTCTTATCTAGTAAGTCAATGCCTGTAACTATCTTTATTGCAGGTATATCATAGCCAATTATGTTGTGGCCTATGAGAACATCAGCTGCTTGAAGGTAATCAAGGCCAGCTTGGGTGCTTTGTAGTGTATCATCGTGATCTGAGAAGGAAATGACCTCTTTAGTGTCCACATTTTGGCATACGATACACCAAATGGTAGAGATTTCTTCCAGTAAACCGTTACTTTCTATATCAAATACTAGTTTCATGTAAATTCCTTGAGTGCCACCCGGTATCGGGTTAGGCTTAGTTTAATTAGGTACGGGTAATATAAGGGGAGCTAGTACCCTAAGAAGGCTAGCTTGCTAACATCTATGATGTAGTTAGTTTCCATGGTGTCATAAGCAGTCATTAGTTTGAAATCATCATCATCACCATCAATTTCTGCAATTAATACGAACTTACCGACAGTGTCTTCAGTAATATCAGCTGATGCAAGGGCTTCATGCAACAACTCTATGAGTTTCTTTGGTTTTTCTTCAGTAGTCTTACCGAAATCACCCTTAATTACTTCCATTTGATACCTCTCGTTGTTGTTTTCTCTCGATATCATGCCTAATTCTGTGACAATTAGAGCATAACAGGTCACATTTAGCTATCTCAGGCTCCAACACTGCCCACTTTCTACGTATTAGTGAACCAATAGAGAAGTCTTTAGCTGAGGGATCTCTGTGGTGGAGGTCATAGATTGGATGCTCGGATGCAACACCACAATCTTGACATTTCTTACCACCAAAGTACTCAAAGATCATCACCCATCTCTTTCTTCTGAAGTCCCTATCGTACTGAGACTTGTACTCATGGCTTGACTTATCCATTAGAGTGTCTCGATCAGTCTATTAAGGTACCACTGGGCCTTGAGGGTGTCCTCTTTAGCCTTGCCCTTATAGGACATTCTCCAAATGTATTTCATGCAGTTGCCCTTGAGGTAGCCTTGGAAGGCTTCCGTAGACATACTAGCTTCAATAGCTTGGATTGCCTCGACCCCACCTGTGTTGTAGTGTGATGGGTTGTTAACGGGATCTGGTCTGGCTTCTGCAATAGCAGCATGGATGTCTTCTTCTGGCATCATATCATCAATATCCTTCTCAGTTACACACCATTTTGACCATTTATTTCGTATTCTTTCCCTGCTTGCCTCTCTTTGTGCATCTTCAACAGCTTCCTTGCGTACTTCAATGAGTTGACTAACAGTTGAAGTCCGTACTCTATCCCAGTCTGCTGGTGTTGCATCATTGATACTCATGACTTTGGCCCTGTTAGTAGTTCTTTAAGTTCTTCATACCCACCTATCTTATTCACTTCAGTGTTGCTCACCGTGATTATCTGAGGAGCTGTCTTAGCTTCCGGGAAGAGACTCTTGAAGTCTGATATAGGATAATCTTCGTCTAATACCATGTAAATGTAATCTTTGTTCAACATCTCAAGGAGTTCTACAGATAACGTGCAATACATGCAGTCTTTCTTACCGTATACTTTAAATAACATTAGGGCTTACCACCTATTAGTAGTTTAAGTTTAGCATCGAGTTCTTCATCAGACATATCTTCTGCCTTAACTTCGATGTTTGTCTGTTCAATCCTGCCTAGCTTGGGTGTTTCAAACTCTGCCAGTGCTTTGGCAATGTCAACTGCTTGATCAGTATCCCCGTTAGCTATTGCTTTAACCATAGACAACCGCATTACATCCAAAGCTGTCAGGTTGTTAACTGCCATCAACTGGTCAGCGTCCATCTTAAGCTCTGCTGCTGTCAATGAGAGCCTCTCTCGTGCCTCCCTGTTAAGCTTGCGGGATGCTGCTGCTTTTAGCTGTGCTTCCTTAGCATTCTCTGTTGTGAACCTTGGTGCTAGGTTAGCTAAGCTATTTGGGTGTTGCTTTTTAGTGGTCATGTTACCTCCTATGTTGCTTATTCTTATAAAGAGACACACGAAGTGTGGCTCAACTAAAGTTGTCCTATAGGGACTAGCGAGATTACCCACGAGATCCCTGTTGCGTGTTGTCGGTTACGTAAAAAGGGGCCAACGGAACGCCTGTGAGCTATGTCGGTTACTAAAAATGTACAAGGCACACCCAGCGTGAGCTGAGTGTACCCTGAGTATCATACGGACATTATAAGTGCCCCTGCAACTAAGACAATACCTGTGATGATCCACCCGAAGATGGCCCAATCCTCACCTGTACCAACAAACATGCAGAAGAATATCAAACATAATACAAATATAAAGCTAAACACTATAACGGATTCCTTCATCAATCTCTAACTTTAGGTTAGTCTTCACTGAGTTGAACACTGTTGCAACATCTGCATCAGGCTCTAGCTCTAGTATCTCTGCTGCTATTGTATTACCAGCTGTGATGTAAGCATCCAGAAGGTTAGCTGCGAGTGACTCGTTGTATTGACTAGCCATTTGTCTGGCTTCCCTACCAGCATCTAGGTACAGCTGATCGAGCCTAGCTTCTATGTCGTACATTAGATCAGTTGACATCGTTACACCACGCTAGTGCTTTATCAAACAGTTTAGAAGCGTATGCCTCTGTGAACTCTAGCACTGTACTGAATGCCTTTAAGGTTAGCCCAATGAGGTCTACAATAAATGCTATTGGTACCAGCAGACCATACTTTATAACCAGTTTTAAGTACTTCATAACACACCTCGTAGTGCATCGTTGATGTCCATTGCCATATCAGTGAAATCTTCTTCATCCCTGATAGACATAACGTAGTCTTCAGCTTCCCTTACCATCTCTAACAGGATACCTGCATAGTACGCATCATTTGCATCCATCCTGTCTTCACGTAGATCCGAGATGTTACCTAGTTCTAACATCCTATCTATTACTCTTTCATCTAAAGTCATAACATTATCCTTGTGACATTGATTCGATTAGTGCATTCAGTAATGCTATTGATATAACGAAGTACATAATTGTAGATATGATTACCATGTTAGGCCTTATAGAGTACTTTACGATTGGTCAACTCAACCATGTCAGATGACAGTACTGGTTGCTTAGTTTCAACATCAATGAAAGTCTTGTTACTATAAGGATTGTATGTGGCTGATCTGGGTTTCGATGTTACCCAAGCGAATGGAATGTCAGTTGAGCATAATGTGCCTTGGGCACCTGCATGTACATTCTTCTGCTTGTCTCTGAGAACCCTTTGTCTACCTGCTTCTGATACCTTGAAGGTTACATTAGTGAGGATAACAGAGGACGCATGTTTGACCACACGCCCTTTGTTAGTACCTTCTAATGCCTTCACGCTGAAACACTTCTTACGCAAGTTATAATACACGAAGACTTTCATAGCATTATCCTGCGAAGTTCCACACTTGTTTAGCTGGACGGTTGTGCTCAAGAGCAATAGAGGTGCGTCCAAGGTGTAGCTGAGTGAATGTAGACTGACGTTGCAGTCCGTAACCACGAGACTTGATCTTACGTAAAGCAATGAAGCCTGAGAATCCTAGGGCAGTGAATCGGACACGACCGTTGGATTTAGCTGATACACGGAATGAGAACACTCTGTTGAATTTAAACATTTACTACTCCAATAATTACATTAAGGTTAAACTTCTTCTACCCAAAAGGTGTACCCTGCACGGGTACCATGATTGTCTGTGTAGTCCTCTGAGTACTCTACTGGACACTCTAGCATCCATTTATGGAATAAAGAGTCCTTGTAGAGATCATTTTGTACTACACAGTAGTGTCCTGTGTCCAGAACTTTAGCTTCAACACATCCACACTTTTCTACTACACTACCATTGCTGTTGTACAGAACTTCTTTGTTCTTCTTACCAAAGATAGCATCGTACCTATCTTCATATACCTCACGAGACACTTTGAAAGGCCTTGCTTTGTCACCCTTGCCGTTCATGCTTCACGCTCCATAAGTAAAGCATTACCTTTATCTACACAGTTCCAGAGATGTTTAGTTCCGTCTTCATCTCTCGAAAAGTCTTGCTCTACGTTCTCTAAAAGGCATCCAAGTGCTTCAGTGACGCTACATGATTTGCTCTTTAGTTTCTTGTGCGCTAACTCTTGTTTCACTTGGGTTATTAAGGCCATGCGTACCAGAGTGTCTAAGTTATCTTCTACGCTATCGTTAACGCTATATAGAACTTCAAGGTGTTCTAGCATGTGATCCACTGCTACCTGAAGAATATTAACAGACTCAGCGTTAACCTTTAGGGTTATAAATTGTTCAGTTTCAAACCGTTCGATCATTACATACCTCCAACAGCGATTACTGGTATCGCTGATACATCAACAACGAACCCGTTATCGTTATGTTTAGCTGGCCCCTTAGCTGTCAGACCTACAACTACACCCTTGTTGTTGACATTGACCCAATCACTGGCATCTCCGTCTATAACATCACGACCCATGAATGTAGCTGGGAATGGTCTACGGTTGAAGACAACAGCAACAGAGGAATCACTACCAGACTTAAGGAAACTAAGTACCTGATTCTTATATGTAGGCTTACCACTGTAGCTGAACATCAACTGGTAGTTGCTAGGCATACCCTTGTGGAACCTCTTAGCGACCTTGGTATAGTCATAGAAGCTAAGCTCGGGGAAGTCCTGTGGGATGTTATGGGTTTCCCAAGGGATGTCTGACAGTACGTTTAAGCGTACCACACCATGCAGTTCTTTCTTAGCACACCACTTAACGTAGTTGGTTAGTTCCCTACGTAACTGTTCCAAGAAGCCTTCTTGATCTGATAGATAGAAGTCTGTCTTAGCTTGACGAGCTTGATTGACACTGGGGTAAACACCACCTAGACCAGCATCCTTAAGGCAATCTGTCATACAACCAGCAGCCTTAGCACCAGCACAGATAGCATCATCAGGATGCATTGATAGACCTGCGAAGTGTAGCTCCATCTCCTTGTTATTGGTCTTCCTGAGTTTAGTGTTACCACCACTTCTATCTAATAGTTTCATGGTTAATCCTTAGTTAGGTTAAGATACAGACAGATTGCTATGGATGATATGAAGATAACAGTTATGTCATGCATATTAGTACCCTCCAGTGTATGTGAGTATATAGATACGGCGGTGCATCTCACCCGCTGCTTCTGCACTGAACGTCAGGCCATTGATGACGGCTTGATAGATCATTGCGTTAAACTCCTCTAAATCAATTGTCTGGAATTCCATCATTCTCTTCTACCTCACCACCACAGTGGTTGCAACTGTATCCATAGGAGTACATAGGGACTGACTGATCCCCATGAGGGACATGATCAACAATCTCTAGCGTATTGACTTGATCGTTCTCAATAGACCCACACCTATTACAGGTGTAGTCTGAGTAGTCGTAGTAGCTATTACTCATTGATCACCTCCACAAACCCCACCTCTGTATCTACTACGTGTGCAGACACTGTTGATATAGTCCCTGTCTGTATATTATCCAGTGCCTCATCTAATGATTCAGCTTCTACTTTATATACCACATAGCATTCTTCACTCATCCCTATTCTATATAGAGCCATTACAGTACTCCTTGGTAGTCAGGTTGTTCAAAGGTTACGTATTGCATCAGGATGTCATCTGGGATTACCCGTAGTAGTTCATAGATAGAACCCCAGTCACCATCATCAATGTCCTGTTGCAATTGTTCCATAGCTAATAACATGAAGTGTTCATCATTAGGCATCTTCTAGTACCTCTCCAGTCTCTACGAAGTTATCTATAGTCTCAGCTAACTCAGGGAAATGGATGTAGTCCACTGAGTGTACTTCATTACCTTGCTGATCTATAAAGGATACAGTGTATGTGTCATTGTAATGTAGCATGACCTTTACGGTACCCTTGTGTTTGAAACCAGAGACATGGAACTGTAGACCACCCCAGTAGAAGTCGTAACCTTCCACTGTTGATGCAGACTCATAGGCCCAACACATCATCATGTGTGCACCGGATGTACCCTTACTGTCCCTACCAGACTGTATCTGTGACTGGATGGTTGTTGCTACCTGTAATGGCTTAGGCATGATAACTGACCTCTAATAGGTTAGGAAGAACATTGGATTGAAAGTACACCTTAGGCATACAGTACTCTATATGATTGTTACAGTACCCCTTGAGATCAACACCAATAGCTACTCCCTTATAGTCAGGGTTGATAGGTCTATCTAGTGTTAGTTCTACAAGGACTCTGTTAGGACTCATATAGCGACTAGCTACTGATGCACTATCAGCCCAGTAGGTACTACCTTGAGAACCAGTGTAATCTACTTCTTCCATGAAGGTCTTCTGGAACTCTGTGAGAGCCATAGCTCTATAATATACGTACATACAACTACCTCTCTTAGGTATCTATATATATAGGGAGTACCGGGGTTCCCCCTAAAGGGACTAGCGACATTTTCCCGCTAACGGTACGGATTAGGTGAGCTTTGTCGGTAAACCAAGAAGCTACGGAGTACCCAAGCGTGATGCCTGAGTACTCCGAGTGTTCCTTTAGTGCCTAGAAGAGGTCACCAGACGTTACAGAGTCCGATGCTACTGGTGAAGCTGCTGGTGCTTCTGACTCGATAGCTACGAAGTCATCAGATGAACCACCTGCGTACTCGATCAGGTTAGTGATCTGTACAGCTGTGAGTGAGCAACCAGTGCCTTGACGACCAGCAACATCGTAGGAGTATTGGTACACCTTGACGTTACCGATAGAGCCATTGCCAATCATGACACCCTCTGGAAGAGGTTGTAGATCAGCAGTTACTACCTTAGGCTTACCATTGTCCTCACCGTTAGCCTTACGAGCTTTACGCTTGAGGCCTACTGAGAACATGCCATCTTTCTCTTTGACATTGAGGAAGTTAGCAGTCCATTCTTTAGCTACATCCTTGCTGTCCGTAGCGATCTGTAACTCGTACTGCTCAGTGCCGAAGGGAGACACTGGCTTATCCAAACGTGCCCAGTTAAGCTGAGCGTTACGGATAATGTAGTTACGTGGAGCTTCAATGATTGAAGTTGTCATAATGTTTAACCTTATGTTAAATTAAGAGAATAAGAAGGTACAGGATTGCACCTATCTATGAAAGAGACACACGTAGTGTGGCTCCCAGAGTGCTACCTGTCACGTAGCCTTGCAATGATTTCCTTATCAGACATGAAGACCGCACCCTTAACCTGCTTACGGTGCAACCTTGCTTTGTTCCAATCGTGGAACATATCTACCACAACGTACACAGACCAACAGCCTGAGATGATTGCGAATGTAACTACGAATGCCAATGCTGGCAATGCTAGTATATCCATGGTGCCTACTCCGTGTGTGTGCAGGTTGATATTGAGGTGCACACTAAGTTGTAATACGCAGTGATTAAGTACGCCTTACGCTCTTCGCAGTAGCGTAGGTCTTCGACCTCTGCACAGTTAAGCCGTTGGGTCATCAGAGATGCGAACTTCCTTAGACCCTCGCTCTCCACTACTTCCTCTGTGTCAAGGAGGTGGGTGAGGCGGGTGTTCCACGCAGGATTAACGATTGCGTACTCAACAGCGTCAGCGTAACAGGAGCCGAACAACTCATGTTGATCAGTGTTAATCTCGTTACGCTTAATTAGAATATAATCCATGGTGCTTACTCCGTGTGCATGCAGGCTGAGATGCCTACTAAGATGATTAGAAGTACCATAGGTACTATGGGGTATGTTACTAGAAAGTATATCACAGACATACGGTACTCCAGTTGAATTAAAAAGGATGATGCCCGAAGGCACCATCAATGGGGAATAAGGCTAAGTTAGTAAATAGATGAGCAACAACGCCATGTTTGTTGGTGGCTGGTTATACCAAGAATATCAGTACTGGAGAGTCCCCGAAGGGGGTCTAGCTTGCCGCCTCTCTCATCTTAGCACAGTGATCAATTGTGCTTATCCCAGCTATCTACTAACTTAACCTTATCTAAAAGGGTGATGCCCGAAGGCACCACCAAGATTGACATCATGTTTGTTGGTGGGCTGTTATGCCTTACACCACCATCCTGCGTTGAAGTAACAGGTTAAGATAGCACTCTCAGCACCTTTCAGTGATGGTAGTTGCTTACGACCTACCAGTATATCAAAGGCGTTGTCCCTTTGATCTATGATCGTATCTGCTCTTGTTACAGCAATGTGAGTTATGAACTCTTGAACACTGAGTCCACTTTTGGTGAAGGCACTTTGTAGCTGTTCACCTATCAGATCTGTTTCTGAATTACGCATGGTTACATACCTTGTTATGTTAAGTTAAAAGGATGATGCCCGAAGGCACCACCATGGGGGAACTGCGTTAGCGTTTCAGCCAACGGTATGACACCAATGATAGGCGGTGCCCTTTGAGTGTAAGCAAGGTACGCTTACCGCAAGGAAGGATAGACACTGCCGCCTTGTAAGGCATGACAGTAAGCTTCTTGCGTGATACACACAACTTAGTGTTGTGGCTAGGGTGAATGATGGTAACCATAGCATTGGTTCCACCAGTTGATTTAACTGCCATGTGGGCAGCGCCTGCATAAGACACGTATGTGCCTAGTTCTAAAGCAGCCATGGGCCACCTCCATAGTAGTTAGTGATATCGGAATTGATACCACGGGTGTAGCTTGAGCTAGGCTCAATGACCATGTGAAAGAGTCCTCATTGCCATTAGTCTACCAAAGAGACACACAAAGTGTGGCTCACATATCCGTATATGTGTTGAAGAGGTACGCCTTACGCATTGAGCAGTAGCGGATCTCATCTACGATATCGCAACGAAGCTCTTTTTCTATATGCGACTTGAATCTAGCGATACCACTACCTTCTAGCCCTTCTGCCTCTATGATATTAGAAAGGCGCTTGTTCCAAGCTAGGCTGACCACAGCGTACTGGCAGTGATCATAATCATCGCAAGGATCTCGGAACGTATCCTCTGCTACATCGTCAATAAATACGAAGTTCATAACTTTCTCCCGGTTACCCAGTGGTTAGCTGGTGGTGTTAGTATGTAGCTAACTAGGCTACAAATGGTGTAACGGTTATGTCGGTAGATCCCACGAG
>TARA_R110001632_G_scaffold54496_1_pt1 | contig 13835 bp, 17 predicted proteins | sample TARA_R110001632 | Tara Oceans TARA_R110001632 (sample SAMEA4398266) | marine metagenome | biome: Polar Biome; feature: [SRF] surface water layer (ENVO:00010504); material: water (ENVO:00002006), including particulate matter (ENVO:01000060) such as... | depth 5 m
ATTTTGTTGATACTCTTGGATTTCTTTGTTAGTTTGAAATTGATAACTTTGCAACTCAGTTGAATATTTACTAATTTTGCTATTATTGTCTGCAATTAAATCTTCCATTTTCTTTGAAGCATTAATTAAGTTTAAAGACTGAGCTTGAGATTTATTAAATTTTTCAACATCAGTTGATTGAGCAGCTTCTTGCCTAAGTTCTTGCGCAAAGTTATTGGCATTTGCTATAGCTACTTGTAAGTCTGCGTTACTTTTTTCAACATCTTCTTTTAATTCAACTTGATATTTAGCATTTTCTTTATTAAATTCGTTAAGTTCGTTTTGAATATCTAATTGAAATTTTTGTACCTTATCTGACTCTGTTTGAATCCAAGCTTTTAAAGAAGTATTTAATTCTAAAGTGTATTGATTTAAGTTGTTATTATACTCTTGAATTTCTTTTGATATATTATTTTGATATTTACTAATTTCAGCTTGATATTTTTGAAGAAGCCTAGCATCTTCTTGGTTATCATATTCAGCATTTTTAATAGCTATTTGCAATTTAGCTTGATACTCTATATTTTCTTTATTAAATTTTGCTTGCTCATTTTGAATGTTTGAATTATATTCTTGTATCTGAGACTGTATTTCATTTATTTTAGCAGATGCTAATTCAATATCTTCATTAGTATCTAAGTGAGTATCTACTTGAGAAAAATCTGGAGCAACTAAAGGTTTATTATAAACTGGAGCAGTTTGAGTAAAACTGACAGAGGTATTAGAAAGACTAGGTGGAGCTGGTGCAACTGCTGTAATCGACAAAGCCCCGGGGTCAGTTTCGCTTAACCCACTAGTGTAAGAACTAAAACTTGTTTGACTAAAAGTTGGTTTTGTGTACTCTGGAGCATTTGCGCTAACATCAATAATATTCGGAGCGGTTGCGGTTGCCGTTGCTACAGCGACAGCACTTGCGTTACTGTTTGAGGCTTCTGAGTATGAAACAGTATTTATTTCCGGAGACATTGGCAGCACTGCATTAATATTTAAATTTTGTATTAATGGAGCATCAGCTAAATTTAAGGTTGTTTTACTATATGTAGGCGCTGAGGCGTTAATTGATATAGCTCCAGAATCAAAATTTGGAGAGATTAAACCTACTGGCAACACTGCGTTTATATTTAAGTCATCAACGCTTACTATACTTGGAGCTGCGTTTCTTGCTAAAGTTATTGCAGAAGTTACACTTCCATTTGTTTGGGTCGATACTTCATCAAACTCTTCACTAGCTTGAATTATTATTTCATCAACTTTATCTAACTCTGTATTTATAGCTGTTAAAGCTGTAGCAAAATCCCCTGAATTATCAGTTTGAGTTGCTATCTCAGCAGCTTCTGCTTTTGCTAATCCTATTTCTGTATGAACACTGTCAGCTATGTTTTGCAATTCATCAAGTTCAGTATTCATAGCGGTTAATGCTATTGTTATATCTGAATTAGATGATTTACTTGCTAGTAAATTTTGTAAAGACTTTACAGATGCATATAAAGGAATTAAATATTCTGCCTCATCAGGAAACCTAGCAACAACACTATCACTGTAAGTTACCGCAGGGTATTGAACCTCAGAGTATAAAGAGTTAGCTCCACTAGGTGCTACATCTAAAGTGTTATTTTTAACATAATATATAGGGTCTGTTGTTGTTGCTGCGCTCATATCATCAGAATCTAAAGCTCTTCCAACAAATACAGAAGGAATATTTCTGCAAGGTTGATATATAGTTCCATCACTTCTAGTAACGTATAAAATTTTTCCAGTATTTAAAGTTTGTGGTGTTCCCGATGTAAAAGATTGCTCACTAGCACAAAGTTCTAGCAAACTTAATGGTAATAAATTTATAACTTCTTTAGCTCCATCAGTAAGGAATTGAGTCAATTCAGTTTGATTTGGAGAGCTACTCCCATCTATAGTTAAACTAGTTAATCCCTCTACCTGCGCTTCAAAAGTAGCCATTAATTTGCACCTGCTTGTTTAATTCTATCTGCCCAAACTTTATTATTCTTAGATGTTCTATCTTTTGCTGTCTTAGCAATATGGTCATCCATACTCATTGTTGAAAATTCTATATCACTTCTCTTACCAATCTCACTTCCCATATACATATTAGTTGTGTATGCAGGTTCAGAAGCTTTGTTTCCACAGTCTCTGCAGTAGAACCATTGTTCTGGGTTTGGGGTTTTACATTTTACACAATTCATATTTTTCCTTTAGGATTTTGGGGGTTACCCTTTATTCGATAACCCCCACAGTTCCGTACTGTTAACTTTATTTATTCAGTTTATGAACTAAAAGCTAAAGTGCCTGTAGCACCTGTACCTTTAAGAACTCCGTTTACTTTGACTAACCATTTGCCATCATTTTTACAATAAAGCATATAGGAACTTCCTATTTGACCCCATCCACCATTTGTAGCGGCGGGAGTTATTGTAAGAATATCATCTGCAGCAACAGAAGAATCTTGTTGAGCTGGAATTCCAGTTCCAATATGAACTTCTTGATAAGGTTCAAATACATCACCACTAACTGCACTAATTGTCATAGCGTTCGCAGCATCGGCGTCTCCAACTTGAATCCAAGAAATAAAAGTTCCTTCGATTGCAGCTGGAAGAGCTATAGCTGAAGTTGCATCTGATGTCCAAGATGATACATATTCATAATTAGCTAATAAACTAATGCCATCATCAACAACGGAATCTGATACAGCTAAAGATGTTAAATGACCTCTTGCGACTAAGTCTTGCCATCTTCCTGAAGAAAAAGCCATGTCTTTGTCATAAGTAGGTGAGTTAAAGTTTCCATAACTACCACTATTTTGTTCTAGTACGCTTGCTCTAGACATAATTAAACTCCTTCTAGGTTTAAGAGATAATGACTTTCAGGTAGACTTACTTCTAAGCCTGCTTCTGTCATAATCATATCTTTACGAAGGTCTTCATCAGCGGACTGTACATTAGTTTGGATTGAAGTATCACGATTGACACCATTACCAACTAATGGACGATAAGCAACATGGTCTAAGTCAACCATAGCTAGGAATCCAGATGCGTTACCTCTAAACAATGGCTCTTTAACCAAGTTCAAAGTTCCATGAATAGTATCAAGAACCATAACCTTATGACCAAATGAACCTGTTTTTTCAGACATGTTATATCTAATTGCAGATTGATTAGTCGTTGTAGCAGCTCCACTTAAAGCAGCATTGTCATTATACGCTAATGAAGCATGCATAAAAGAATCAGAACCAAGCTTGTTAAAGTATGAAAGAACAGGTAAACTAGCAAGAGCTAATTTAGAGTCTCCACCACCACGAGCAGGGTCGTACACGATTTCAAAATCAGAAAGCAATCTATCGTATGTTAACTCTGATGCGGCAGAACTTCTAAAGTATGCAGCTCCAGAACTATAAGAAAGAGCACTATCATCTGATACAGGAGTAGCATTTGCTATGATATGACCAGCAATACCTTCAGTATATTGAATACCTCCAGTAGATGCACGTTGACCAAAAAGCATAGCACGCTCAATATCTATTTTATGTTCACGCAATTTAAGATTCCAAATTCTTTGGAACTCATCTGCTACACCACGGTAACGAGTTGCTCTAGCCGTATTAGACATTTCACAAGCTGTTTTAAAGATTTGAGTAAATCCAAAATCGTTATCCATTTCTTCAGAGAAAACATCTGGAGCACCAGAGCCTTCCGCAAAAGATGTACCTATTACAGTACAAGGGTCGTCATCAATACTGACTCCATCTGCTCCAGATATAGTTTTACCTAAAAAAGAAGTAGAAGTAGAACCTATTGATATACCACCTTCTATTCTGATTATAACGTGAGCAGGTGTTAAGTTTCCAGAAGTAGCTACTGTTTTACCAACAGATACTACCATTCCGGGAATTAACCAGTCTACTGATGTGTCTCCACCTGTATCTACTACATACGTAGCGGTAAGACCTTGTGCTGGGATTGCAACATCCCCTTTAATGTCGAAAGAACGGTCAGTCATCGAGACTTTTGTTCTGTCTTCTAAAAATCGGAATTGTGGGTCGTCCGTAGGGACTTTAGCTACCTTTGAAAGATACACGAAGAATGGAGATTCCTCTGGAGCTAAGTCAGCGACACGGTCTGAAAAGTTGAATAACCGACGGGAATGAAAATCTGTTTGAGATGTTCCCGGAGTTCCAACATTCACAATGCCTTGATTGTAAGTTGCCATTTAAGACTCCTTGAGTTTATATTTTGTTTCTATTTGAGACTCCCATAACACCAGACCATACACTATCTAATTCATTTGGTTGCTCAGGGGCTGCTCCTTGCACTATACCAGCTGTAGGGGCAATTCTCTGAGTTCTTTGAACAGCTTCTAAATTAGGAGAAACTTTTTGTTCTCCACCTTTATATTTTCTATATACATCAACTAACATCTCTATAGGAAGTTCATCCCTAGGGTTAGTTGCAAACTGTATAAAATCATCAGCCATTGCAGGGTCATCAAAACCATATTTATTTGTAAGGTCTTGTTTAAGGTTATTAAGAGCCATTTGTTCTTGTAGTCCTGAAAACTGCTGTTTAACGGCATCGTTTACAAGACTCTTTTCTTGGTTTACCCTCATTTCATATGATGGTGAACCGGGTTTGTAGTAAGCTTCCCAAGGGTCAAAAGCATCTTCACTTAATTGCTCTTGTTCTTTAGGTTGCTCTTCTACTTTTTTGTTACCACTCAAGGTGTTTCTCATAGCCTCAACAACATCAGGTCTTTTTTCTAACACTTGACCTAACTGTTGATACTTACGTAGTTCTTCAACTTCATTATTAAGCTTATCAAAATCAGCATTTTTCTTGTCATACATTGACTGAAACTTTTTTGCATCATCTATAGGTTGGTCTGCTACCTGCTCTGCAGGTTCTCCACCAATTTGATAAGGCTGAACAACTTGTTCTAAAACTTCGCCTTCTACACCTTCTATAGTGTTAACGTCTCCGTTCATAGTGTCTTCCATATTATTCCTCGATTTCTTTTATTATTAGCATCACCTTTAATAGATGTCCATAAAAGCAGAACCGGGGAAATGTCCCCACTACTTCTGTTTTCAATTTCTTACAACTTCATCTTCTGTATCAACAATTCTTCTTAGGTTATCAACTTGAACTTTGGTTTTAAACTTAGTATCATTTTGAATTTCATTAAGCTTGCTTTTGAACTTCTCAGTTTCAGTCCTTTTCCTTGAGCTTATTGCTTCACGCTCCGAGGTTTGTAGGTCTCCACTAAGTTTCTTAACTTGCTCTTGTAATTGTTGATTCATTGATTGTAATTGAGCCATTTGACCCTTTCGTTGTAAGACACCTTCTTTGTCAAAGATTTCAGTTTTCTTTAAAACCTCGACATCATCTACCAGATTCATCTTAAACGCCTCAAGGTACATATTGTATTCTGCTACCCTGTTTGACGGCAAAGTTGAACCAGATATAATTCTCACGTCATAATGCCCAATCGTGATGTCGTTTTGTATGGCATTAAGTTCCTGACTTTTATCATCGTACATATTAACCGTATATTCAGTAATGTCGTTATTCGGCTGTATGATTCTAAAAGTTTTTGCGTAAGTATAGTGACCTTTGGATAAGTTGTATACGCCACGACCTAACCTAGTCAAACTTCCTTCTATATCTCTGAGTTTTGATTTACCACGAGTCTCACCCATTTCGGCAAGCATCGCAGTTCCCCTTACTGTTTCAGGAGCTCCTTCTCTGAAGCCCTGCATTAACTCAGGAATACCCATGCTTAAATCTATATAATGCTCTATTCTACTAATTAAGTTATAAAACTCATTAGATAGTGATTGTGGGGCAGGGAAATGAGGAGCACCAAATTCGGGATTATAAGGTATAACAGCATTGGGTTTTGCCCAATCCTGCTCCAACTGCCCCAAATCATCTACGCTACCTTCCGGGACTAATAACTTAAGTCCAGCGGAAGCTTGAGCGTGTGAGAGGGTGAGAGAGAAAAGCTTGTTTAAAAGTCTTTGAGAATCCTTAACTTTAGATATATCAGACTTTGGGTATGGTGTACCAGTCCAAATGTTTGGAATTGGCACTACGGGATAAATATCTGTATTTAATATTTGCTCATACAGTAAAACTTCTCCAGCCGTAGCTGTGACTTTAATTCTTGTTTGCTTTACCTCTACTATTTCTATTAAGCCAGCAGTCATTAGAAGTTGAGCTTGTTCATTTTGTACAAACTCTTCATACTTCTCTACATCTAATATAGATTCTGAACCATCTTGCTTGTTAAATATTCTGTAGAAAGGTACTTTTATCTTAGTAAATCGTTCTAGTATCCTGTACTTACTAACTCTGTTGTACTCAGATTCATAAACTGTATCAGGTGTAAACGAAGCAGAGCTATTTCTTTTGCCAGAGGAAGGATAATCTTCTTCGTCGTAATAAGTATCTAAGTCTTCTAGAATAGCTTCTACTTGAGGATACATATTAATTATCTGGTCTTCTGTTAATATAGTAGAGAGTATAATGCCTGAAGCATCATCAGCATATCTATTCCTTGATGCTGGGTCTACATAAACACGGAATGGGTCTAGATAAGTAATCTTAACCTCTCCTCTTCCGTAGTCTGCTTCTGGGTCTATATAAGTGTATAAGTAACCCATACCTGCAGTAGCGTAATCATGGACAGCTTGTTTAAATTGTGTGTCCCCATCTGAAATATCCCAGACGTATTCTAATAATGTACGCCAAACATTAGCCATTCTACTGTCAGAATCTTCTCTACCAACAGCACTATACTTTGGTGAGCGAGAAGTAAGTAATGATTTAAGTTTTTCTATAGCCGCATATACACGGTCTATTACAAAGTCAGCTTGTCCAACTGCTCGTAACGCATCAGACTCTTCTTGAGAGTAATGGTTACCTAGGAAGAAATCTACAGCGTCTCTGGCTTCTACATCCCAGTCAGCTCTAGCATCTTTCCACATTCTCCATAGTTGTCTATTAACTTCGGAGTGCTTTACTTCATCTCTCTCTAACTCTCTTATACTAGAAATAGCTGTACCTTTGTTTTAATGTTATAAATTTAACAATTATATACCAATAATGCAAGTACTATTTAAGATTTTTGTCCAGTTATCCAAGATATAGTTCTCTTTACTGTTTCAATCTTATTCTTAGGTGTATTGTCTGCTTGAAACTCATTAGCTTCAAACTTTTTACTTATAGGTGGTCTTGATTTATTTATAGCATACCACAATCCATCAAGTACATCATCGTTCTTTCCTTTAGGAAATTGAAACATCTCATCTATTAAAGCAGTATGTTTTCTTTTTATAAACATCTTACCTCTGTTTACTAGAGGAGCAAGTAAAGATTCCAACCTATCTTCTTTCTTTATACCAGTTGGTGGTCTAACTCCTAATGCTACACCCGGAGCTACCTTCCTATCTTGACCTGTCATCCTATTCACTGCATCTTTTATTATGCCTTGAGCTCCAACATGTTCTACGTTAACTCTTTTTACTGGAGAATATTCCTTAGCGTATTCAAATATTTTTTCAGGCATATCATATAACGGTATATGTTCTCGCATATAGTCTACAACATAAATATTTCTATCACTATCTATACCTATTACCATTATCATTTGATAGTCACTAGAAGCCTTAGACTCGTAAGCTAAATCAACACCAATATAAATATTAACAGGTATAGCTTCTTTGCTATTAACCAAGTAAGCATAATTATTTTTACTTTCAAATTCATGGTCATAATACTCCAGCCTATCTGTTTTAAATTTTGCGTTCTCTAAATCTCTTGCTTCATTTAAATATTCTTGAGCAAACTTATGAGCTAGCCCAACATCTTCAAATCTTCTTCTTATGTCTGCTAGTTTTTGTTTTGAGAAGTAAGAACTCCATAATACATTACCATCACCATCTATTGCCTTGTGGTACATAACATCCCAAGCGTACCTTCTTTTATCTCTAGTGGCTTCTGTGTATCCATCGTATATACTCTGTAAGAAAGAGTCGTAATGAACAATAGTACCGATTAGCCATATAGAACCTTCGTTACCAGCTGAGTTCTCTAGTGCTGGCTCTACAGTAGACATAACCCACTCTTTAATTTCCCTTCTTCTATCTGGAGTCTTTGTATTCAGCTCTGATTCAAAGTCATCAAGTACAATCTTAGTATACCTAAGACCTAGTTGAGAACGACCACGTAATCTTTGAGATGTACCTTTAGCTATAACCCTATCACCTTTACTAGTGGTAAATTCTTTTTCAGTCCACTTACTACCACGTAAGTCACCAAAGTAGTAGTTAAGTGCAGGATTAATCTCTATATGGTTCTGCATATACTTTATATGGTCTATAGCCTGAGATTGCTCTTCAGCTACCCAAGCAATAAATTCATTCTTGCCTTCTGGGTTAAAGTACAAATGATATAGCAAAGCGGTCTTAGCTAAGGTTGATTTGCTGTGACCTCGAGGTAATATAATACAGTTTCTCTTTTTTTTAGAATCTAACAAGAGATTACTGAGTTCGTAATGGTACGCAGCTGGGCTAGACTTCATATAGTCTCCCGGTAAAAACAACTGACCAAACGAAACTAAGTCACGCTTTGCTAATTCTAACACACGCTCCTTTTGAGAAACGTTGTTTTTATTTATGTTGAAGCTATTAACTTCTGACATTTTTCGGAGAACCAGTCTTTAGCTGGAACTTTTTGAAATACGTTTGTATTCTGAAGCAATAGAGTACCTATTGTGTACATCCAAGCTTCTACCTCTTCTTTATCGTTATAAGCCTTAACTATTCTTCTTTCATATAAACCAGAGTCAATACCTTCATATATGTCATAGTTAGCTATATCTTGCTCATCTACGTTTAAAACCTCAACCACCATATCTTTTGAGCCTTCATTTAACATAGCAACAGGGAATCTTCTGTGTCCCGGAAAAAACAAATCATATCCATCTACCTTCCAAGTATCTCTATTCCCACTTCTTAGAGTACCGTATACAGCTAGTTTAGGAATCTTCATCTATAGCTTGACTATACTTTTTAATTTGTTTTAAATCTTCAACGTAACCTACGTTATCTTTCTCGCTATAAATTTGATATTCATAATACAGCTCATATATTTCATTAGCTAAGTATTCTTTAGTCATATCATCTTTTAAATCAACACCTGCTTCACCTGCACCATCTAGTACTTGCATACATACATCATATAGGTTCATTCTTCTACCTTCCTTTCAGCACTTGCTATCTGTTTTACTTCATTATTGCCAATGGCTTTAAGTTGCTCCGGGGAAAATCCTTGGAACAATGTAACTGATTCTGATTTCTTTTCTGTATCACGCATACCAGCTATAGAGACTAACTCTTTAAGTAGAGAAACCTTATCACTATCTCTGGATGCCTCAGACTCAATTATGTCTTTCATTTTTTCTAAGATATAAAGAGGAGTTATCTCAGCCTCATTCATTACCTTTTCTATTTCTTCTTTTATCAAACCTTGTACCCTCTTTGTACTCATTAAAATTTTAGCTTCACGCTCTGCATAGTCTTTATTATCTGTTGGGTAAGCAGATATAAAAGCATCAGTTATATTATCACCCTTAGCTACATACTTAGCAAACAAGAACTCATTAGTTGTAGGCTTTACCCTGTTTTTCTTTATTTCGTATTTTGTTCTATCTTTGCCAAATGTGTATATATTGTTTTTCATTTCACCTTTTATCTCAATAGAAGGCTTACAAACGAATGAACCCATTATAGTTCTTATATAATAGTTGTAAATCTTTTTATTACCAGAAGCTTTTAAGCTACCTCTCTTTAATATTTGACATACTTGACCATCTTCAGTAGAAACCCAATCACCCTCCAACCCAAGCCTCCAGTCAGCTACCAGAGGAGTGTTTGGCATATACTGACTAAACTCTAAACTATCTTGGAATAGAGGGTGTTCGATACTTTTAATCTTTCTAGTCTTCACTTAGCTGTTAATACCTTACCATCAACTGTACTTACACCCTTAACTATCTGATGGACAGTAACATTAAAGTTTTTATTAGGATGAAAGTCTACAATGGCAAAAGCATGCTGCCAGTTATGTTCTCTATTACCTAACCACTTGTTAGCATCAGACCTCATATCCTTTAAGCAACCTATAGACCAAGCTGACTTAACACCTTCCATGTTTGTTATAGAAGATTGTTGGATGTCGTGATGATGTCCATACATAACATTACCCCCAAGACGAATGAGGTGGTTACGAGTATGGTGAACACCAGCAAAATGATGTCCGTGGTAAAAATTAATCTTACCAATCTTAAGCATCTTTCCAATCTTGTGGTACTTATACCCACGCTCTTTAAGCTTAAGAGCGTTTTTAACCAACATCTCATCTTTAAGATATGGGTTCTCAGCTGCAAACATATTAAGCCAGTCATCGTGATTCCCTTCGCAGAAATGTCTTTCCTTTGTTCCTGCTTTATCTAAAGATTTATCTATTGTGTCCATACCTTTGTTAACGTCTGCTATCTCTTTATAAACAAAAGGTAGCTGATATTCTAACGGTGGACGCTTTTTCTTCTTCCATTGCCAATGAGATACAGATTCCCACTCACCTGTGTCCCCTAGGTCAATATATATATCAGGCTTAACAAGCTCTATAGCTTTACATAAAACCTTTATTGCCGCTTTGTCCTCAAAAGGAAAATGCTTGTCTGGGGTTACTATTGCTCTTTTCATCTATATACACCTTTTATAGCTTTTATAATACCTATCAGTATTAAAGCTTCTACTATAAAGTAAAACTTACAAAACACAGTTAACACTACTGCTGCTATTTTCATTACAAACCTCTCATTTTTTTTACTGACCTTCTAGTCTTATCGTCAGCTATTCCCGGGATAACTACAGATTCAAAATAATCACAACCATCTTCCGCAATACACTCCTTCCCACTTATCTTAGAATCTATATAATAAGATAAAGAGTTATTCTTTCTAGAAAATACACAACCCATACAGTTACCTGTATTCCAATTAGAACAGTTGAGTTGAGCTATTGTTTTTATTTTAATCATATTCTCTGTATTAATATATACAGAATAGACATATACATGCAAGGATTATATTATTTTTATTTATTTTAATAAAATACTTGTAAACCTTTGTTTTTCTTATTAAATTATATGGCGAATGAAGCCAGAAGTTTATATATTAAAACATTAAAGAAATATAATACTAACGTATTATAGAAAGAAAGGCAGACAATGAACGGCAAAGGAGATAAGGATAGAGTAAATGATGTTAAAAGGTATAAAGATAACTATGATAAAATTTTTAAGCATAAGTCTACTAATGTCTCAAGACCTAGAAAGCCTAGACGAAATGTGGACAACAGCGAAATGGGAGACTATAGAGGAAGTAAAGACTAAGGAATACAAGATTGAGAAGATAACGCACGTAGCAGGAGTAAGAGGTAGTGAAGCAGAAGACGAACTCCTTAATTACCTTTATTATAGACTTAATAGCAAAACTAATGAAATTCCCCCTAAATTGCTCCAATTACTACTAAGTGATAAGAATACCCGCTAAAGTCTTTTTACGAGCTTTAAGATACCAAATAGAGCCAACAAAGACTATTCTGTATTAATACTTATACCTACTATGAAAGCTAATAAAAATATATTACAATAATATATTATACTACTTGCAAAGGTTACTCATACGTTAGTAAGTTTAAGTAACGAAAAGGTTGATAAAATGAACTGTTGGCATTGCTCAGAAGAATTAATTTGGGGTGGAGACCATGATTTAGATGACTTTCAAGAAGAAGGGATAGAAACAAATCTTTCATGTAGTAACGATAAGTGCGAAACCTACATAATTATCACTCATTTATTTAATTATAACAAAAAAGAACTAGATGAAGAAGACTAGACTACAAAAAGCTCTAGAAGACGACTACTCAGAAGACTCTATATATGATAATATAAACAAATCTATACGATTAGCCCACAATATAGACATATATGACATTATAGACCCAACAAGTAGAACTTTGCACACTATAGCCGAAATTGTAAATAGACTACAAAATACAGATGAGCTAGAAATTATGGATGCTGGCTACTTTATAGACGAAAACCATACATTCGAGGCGTAATACCCCACATCTAATATTAAAAAATACAAATAAATTGTGTGTGAGTCTTATTCGCGCATTGGGGGTATACCCTAATCTCGTTTGGAATTCGAATAGTTAGTTGAAAATTCGACTTATGGTTCTAATTCTAGAATGGTTGGTCTAATCTTCGAACGCTCAAAACGCTCACGATATAAACCCGTAAAAATAACGCTTGTTCCTTAACTTTGGGTGAGCTAAATTCTAGGTAGCGACCTCGAAAGTATACATATATAAAAAAACGTATACAACAAAATAACTTATAAAGCAAGATAATTCTTTTTATTTCTGAAAATACTTTAGCGTGTAGCGTGCAATATTTTAAAGCCAAATTAAAACCCACCTTATTACCCTCGTAAAAATAAATGTAAATATAATTAGGATGTTAAATTATTTAGCCGTATTTTCTTTTTATGGACGGCTTAAAAAATAACAATTATAAAATCGCTCGAAACGCTCATAGCGTAGAGAGAAAGCCGTCTAAAGTTATGAGTGTAGAGAGCTTAATTAAGAGAGTATACACTATGGAAAAAATAAAAATAGCAGACGCAAAAAACCTATCAAAAAACTTCAATTTGTCTATGGAGCAAATACAAGAGAAATATGAAATTATATTTCCTGTTGTCTCCGGAGGTAAGGGTATGAGCGTATTAGAGTCTATTAAAAGCAGAGATAAAACACTTGTAGAGCTACCAGCACCTTTAGAGATTGAACTCTCTAATTTAGGAACAGGTCAAAAGCTACAAGTATTAAAAGACCTAGTTGCTAGTTTAAACCAGAGCGATGATTTCAAGAGAGAGACTCAAATACCTTACCCCCTTCTAGTAGAGGGTTTGCAAGTAGAGTTTAATTGGAAGGATAGAAGCAAGATTAATAAAAAATAACTAGAGACAAAAAACTAGAGAGTCACCACTTATTAGAGAGTGGCTCTCTATAGAGAAAAAAATCTATATAGTAACTTGGTTTCTATTCAGATAAATAGTAGACACCAATTTAATAGATGGACAAATAGTAGAGTGACAAATAATATAATGATAAATAGTAGAGGAAAAAATGAGTAGAGAAAATATCATAGTAGATATGCAGTCTCCTACTCCATTCGATAGCTACAGGTTTAAGAGAGAAAATCTTATAGAGATATTTATTTATAGAGGTAAAAAGAATATAGGGTATATCTTAGAGATGAAAAAGAATGGAGAGAGCTTTGTTTCTATAGAGAGTGTTTCAGTTCTACAGAATTGGACTCTAATAGAAATGATTAGAGAGCAAGCATATAGAGACAATAATCAAGTAGACGTACATAATACCTACAAGAATACTTCTTATAGAAGAGTAACTTTGGCTACGACTTTAAATGGTAGAGAGATAGGTGAAGCTATAGAGAACCAAGCTACCAGAGATAGGAATATACGTAGAAGAATGGTAGTAGAGACACCAGTTTATAGAAAGCCTAAGAAGTACGACCCGAAGATTCTACGCCCAATACTTAGAGAGGAGAAAACTTGGTAGAGAGAGTTAGCTCGTAGTGTAGCTCAGTAGCCTTGTATGGTATATACTAGAGTTCGATTCTCTAGCAAGGCTC
>TARA_R110001632_G_scaffold9455_1_pt1 | contig 13824 bp, 28 predicted proteins | sample TARA_R110001632 | Tara Oceans TARA_R110001632 (sample SAMEA4398266) | marine metagenome | biome: Polar Biome; feature: [SRF] surface water layer (ENVO:00010504); material: water (ENVO:00002006), including particulate matter (ENVO:01000060) such as... | depth 5 m
CTACTAGATAAGTTTATACCTGACGCTGACGAGAAGATGAAGATCGCAGCAGAGCTAAGTACAATGGCAGAACGCCACGGTCAGGAGATTGCTTTAGCCCAAATTGCAGTTAACCGGGAAGAAGCTAAAGGTAATTGGTTTCAATCAAGTTGGCGACCCGCGACCGCTTGGGTTTGTGTAGGAGGCTTTGCAGTAAACTTTCTTATTTCTCCTTTGGTTGCTCCATTTGGTATAATAGTTCCTCAAGTAGCAACAGACACAATGCTTCCTGTTTTACTAGGAATGCTAGGGTTAGGAGGTATGAGAACAATGGAAAGGGTCAAAGGTGTAGGCAAATGATATTACAATTTCCTCACGTTTCAGAACTAACAAAAGAAGAGCGCAGAGTTGAGTTTCAAAAAAAGCAAATCGAAGAACAGCGAGAAACTATACAAAAGTTAAACGAAAGATTAGAAAAACAACTTAAAGAAAAACAAAAATGAATAAGAAAATACCAGCAATTGACGGGTTTCTTTGGATTATGATTATACTTAGCGGTATAGTTGTAGGATTTCATTTATTTTTAGGAGTATAAAATGCCAGCAAAGAAAAAAACAAAGTCTAAAGTAAACGAGGCGGGTAATTATACTAAACCTACTATGCGTAAGCGTCAGTTTAATCGTATTAAAGCAGGTTCTAAGGGCGGCAAAGCTGGGCAATGGTCAGCGCGTAAAGCTCAGATGTTAGCTAAAGCTTATAAAGCAGCAGGAGGAGGATACAAATGAAAGGTGTTAAACATTATAAAAAAGATGGCTCTGAACATAAAGGTGGTACACACAAGATGCCTGACGGTTCTTTACATACTGGAAAGACTCACAGTAAAACCAGTGTAAAGTTATTTCATTTTAAAGACTTGTCTGCATCAGCAAAAAAGAAAGCTAAACCAAAAGGTAAAAAATAGTGACCCTTAAAAAATCTCAAAAGTCTTTAAAGAATTGGGGAAAACAAAAATGGCAAACTAAATCTGGAAAGCCTAGTGCTAAAACCGGAGAGCGTTACCTTCCTAAAAAAGCCATAGCGTCTTTATCTTCTAAAGAATATGCAGCAACAACCAAGAAGAAAAGAAAAGACACAGCAGCAGGTAAACAACACAGCAGCCAGCCCAAAAAAATAGCCAAAAAAACTAGAACTTATAGGGTATAATTATGTTAGATGATTATAAGCGTGGCGGCAAGGCCAAGAAAAAAGATTCTAGACTAGAGAGGGCAGGAGTTAGTGGCTATAACAAACCGAAGCGTACACCAAAGCACCCGAAGAAAAGCCATGTGGTTGTGGCGAAAGAAGGAGATAAAGTTAAAACCATTAGGTTTGGAGAACAAGGAGCCAGTACAGCAGGTAAACCTAAAGCTGGTGAGTCAGACCGAATGAAAGCTAAACGTAAATCTTTTAAGGCTAGACACGGTAAGAATATAAAGAAAGGAAAAATGTCAGCAGCTTACTGGGCTGACAAGACTAAGTGGTAAACACCATAGCGTCTAATTCGTTTTCTAAATAATCGTGTAGCCCTTCCAACTTAGGTCGGGCTTCTTTTAGTATCTTTCTTATAAGCATTAACTCTCCGTCCTTGAAGAGTTTATGCAAATAGTTCTCAGGCACACCACTTAGTTCAGTAACTATAGTCCCTGTCTCATCAATTAATATCTTAAAAGATAACAAGTTTCCTTCCTTATAACTCACAAGCACCTCCTACACACGCAAGTTCTTGCGATCCTACAGTGTTATCATCTTCTTCAAAGTTTTCTAGATCATTCCAGTTAACATCTTTAGGCATTTCTTCTAACAACTCTTGGTATTTTTCTGTGCTTATGTCTTCATATGGGGCTTGCTTATATACGTGATCGCTATAAGGAAGAAGAGATACGCCGCTACAAAGATCAAAGTTTTCCCATATCCATTGCGCTACTTGAAAGAACTCATTGTCAGTATAGTAAACAGTAATGCTGGGTTTATGCTCACACCAATGATTCTGATAAGTCTTCCACAGTTGTAGCTGCTCCATTGCACCGACTTGTTTTACCGTGGTGCTTGTTTCAGGAGCGCGGGTCGGAAAACTAAATACTAAAGACTGCTCTGACATCACATCTTTCTCTACCGGGAAACCTTTCTCAGACATAAAGATTGCTAAGGGATCTTTTTTATCTGAACGAACTCTTCTAATGTAGTGGCTAGAAAAACGAGGATGAATACCAGATGCACTATCAACAAGCTGAGATACAGTACCACTTGGCTTAACACAAGTAATAGCAGCCGAGGTATTAACATCAAGTTTAGCAGCCCATTCTTTATTAGTATCCACACTAACATTACGCATCTCCTCTAACCACTGTTCTAGCTGATCTGAATGCTTACCAAGCATAGGATGATCCATTATTCCTGTAAGACTAACTCCAAGAAGTGCTTCTTCTTCCGTGTTCTTTTTCCAAATACTACGAAGGTATCTAAAATCTGTAAGTGTAGATTGTAATGTACCTATAATTGTTGCTACTCTTATCTTACCTTTAAGGTTAGCTAAAGTATCGTCGGGACGGACAACCACCTCACTAAGATTACAAAACTGATTACTTCGTAGGATAATTTCGGAGCAAGGATTAGTACCAAAGTCTTGTTCAGAGTCACGCCTACCATTCCTAGCGGCTATTTTTTGCGCTGCTATCCTACTAAAGATACCGCGCTCACCTGCCTTACTAGCATACATAGTCTGCATCTCACTAAGGAATGCTTCAAAGTCTGGCTTCTCAGTATAGGCTACAGAGTTGTTAGCTAGGCGGCGTTGCCCTTCCGACTCCCACCACTCACCTGACTTAGCTCTAGCCATGCGTTGATCTGATAGGTTAGATAAGCTAATAAGGGCTGAACGCCTCACGCCACCAACAACTACAATGTCTGCAACCTTACAGCAAACATCATGGCATTCAAGTGATGTTAATTTTCGACCTGCTGATCGTTGAAATAAAGAACAGCAAAAATTAAACAAGTCTTCTAAAGGATCGGGGCCAGATGCTCGACCGCCAAATACTTTAAGCCTCGCACCGGATGGACGTATCTTACTGTAGTCAACATTAGGAAGCTTACCTGCATACAATAAACTAATTAGTTCCCGGAATGCACTAGCCCAACCAATCTTACTATCGGCAACTACGATGGTTGTTTCCGTAGCGTGGAATGTTTCTGCTACTGCGGGTAGTTTATTAATAAAGTTTCTTTCTACGCTGAACCCTACTCCTGTGCCGCACATTAGAACATACATTAACTCATCGAATGCGCGAGGATGATCTATATGCAGGTAAGAACAGTTAAACCCTGCGACATTATCTTTATCTAATGCTTGACCGGCTGTCATCATGCAGCGCATAGATGGCATAACTTCCATATCGTGTATAGCTTTATACAGCTTCTTCGACACATCATCATCTATCTGTCCACGTTGTACCCAAAAATCGACATATCTTTGTACTGTTTCAGACCATGTCTCGCGGCGTTTCTCCTCTGGCATCCATCTAGCATACCGACTCTTGTGTATAAATTCTTGATACTGATTCATGTTAAGCTCTCATATTTTGTAATTTGTTTTCGTTTAATGTACCTACGCTCCGAAGCAGTTTTAATTTTATTAAACCTCTTCTTACGCAGAAACCTGTCCCGCCTTTCTTCTTTACGAGTTGTCTCGTTCATCTTCTTCTAAAAGCTCCACCATTTTATTAAGATACCAGATAGCTTTACGGGCATCTTGTACTGGTTTATCTTTATTAAACAGCCTTGATCCTGTGTATTTTAACACGTTTCCGTGGCAATAGTTAACGGCTCCTATAGGCCCTAACACATCGACAATGTAATCTATTGTTTCTATATCACCATTGTTATAATGAGGAGGGTGATCTACTGCTTCTGTAATAGCATTAGAAGCTTTGTTCCAACCTGTACTGCCGGTATCCCATTCAGTGTCAGCCAAAGTAAAATGTATTGTATTATCAGTCATCAAACTCATCTCTCTTTTTAGGGTTAATCCAATCGTCAGGTATCGACTCGCGGCTATACCATCTAAAACCATTAGCGGTTGCCCACTCACCGTGACTTCTTTTAGTTCCATCCTTGCGTCTTTTAGCTTGAGGCATAGGGGAGCTAGGATTAGCAAACAAAAACACTAACTCTTTATCTTTAGGCAACGCTTTTTTAATCCAAACGTACTTACTAAACTCTGCGTAATCCCAGAACCTTCCTTTAGCTTCAAGCAAAATTAACGTGCCGTCTATAGTCTTTACAAAATCGGGATGGTATTTATGCTCAACAATATAATCAACAGTATCAGGGTGAAACTTCCAACCTTCTAGTATAGTTGTGTGTAGCTCATACTCAAAGGTAGAGTCGTAGCCTTTAGTTAAATCTTTTTCAACCGGGCGTTTAACTCTAGGCTTGCGGAATCCCTTTCTAATTTTTGTCAATGTATTGTTGCTCCTCTTTTTTCTATCTCTGCATTTATAAACAAACTTAAATCTTCTAAATATTCTACATCTATTTTTCCTACTTCACCACCGTTAAATAAATAACTTCCTATTGCAATCAATAAAGGTTCTAATTCTACTAAACTTTCGCTGTCTACTGCGGTGTTCCACTTTTCTGTATCCATTGTATGGACTCCAAATTTATTGATTTAACCGGCAAGTCAGGGAAAACCTTTAACAACTTTTTAATTTTATTACTTATCCACTTAGGATGATAAGCACTTAGATATCTTGTGGCGGCGACAGAGTAATACATATCTTTAGGTATGTACTTTAACACATTAGAAGTATTAATTTTTTTACCTTCTTCTTCGGGAAGTAAGGATTGAAGCCACTCAACTAAAATAAACCGCACTTGCTTTTTAATTTGTTTGGCTTTTTTATTGTTCATAATATCTCCGGTACGTTAGGTTCTGATTCTATTTTAGTAAAATGTACTATCCCATTAGCGTACTTATAACTTTTAAGACCTTCCCCTTCATTAGAATCTTTAAAGCATTCGTGTTTGTATTTGCACCAAGTACATCCTTTAGCTAACTTCATGTTACCTTTCTTGCCATCAGGAACAGGAGAATAACACTTCCCCGGCGGTTCTTCTTTTTCTAAGGCTGTCAGTAAAGATTTTATTTTAAAACTAGCATTAGGCTTTTCTAAATCTTCTGGCCTACAAAGACACAACTCGCCAGACTCTTTATTCATAACTAAGAAGCCACCATTAAAAGTATTCTCTGCTTCTTCGTAAGCAGCAAGCTGCGCTAAGTAGCCAAAGGGATCATCTTCCGACAGGTTACCTTGACTAAATTTTCTAAAAGCAAAGTTAGATGCAGTCTTAACATCGACTACTTCCCCGTCTATCTTACAGTCCATGTGGCCTACAATGCCGTTGAGGTTAACTTCTTTCTGTTCATCTGTTACTTTATGCTCTGTCATACGCACTAACATTAAAACTATCTCTTCTAGCAAGTGACCATAAAGAAATTTAATTTGCGTAGAGCCGTTAACATATTTAGAATTAGTATCTCTTTTCTCATACCACAATTGTCTAGCGGGTTTACCTATGTTAGACATACGAACCGTGAAGTTTTTATCTCTTACTGTAGGGTTAGACCAAGACATAAGAGCATCTTTAATACCCGCTAAAGTTTTATCTATATCGCTTTCTGATATAGGAAGGGGCTTACCTTCAGATAACTTATCTAAATGTTCGTATATATCAGGTATTAAAGTATCTAAAGTTTTCATTCTCGATGCTCCACAAATCTAAGTTTTCTAGTGATTGAATTATAGTGCAGGTATTGTACACCTAATTCTTTTTGTATGTCTGTTCTGCCCGACAATCTAGAATCTTTGTAAGACTTAACGTCTATTAATTTAATTGTGCCATCGCTATGTAACGCAATCATATCTATAGGGCCAGTACACCCGCAGTTTTTAAATACTTGATAGCCATTATCCCACAACCACGTAATTGCATAATGTTCTGCGAGGTCACCTACTCTGCTAGTATCAGTGCGTTTCATACCAGTTGTCTCCTACATTATACTCACCATCTAAAGGACAGTTAAGTTTAAAAGTACAAGTAGTTTCTCGTAAAGCTTGAACACCCAAGCGACCTACAGCATCTGCTTGATCTTCTTTAACTTCAAGCTGCCACTCATCATGTACATTAGCAACAAACTTAGCGTCTATACCTTTAGATTTTATTTTATTATCTAAATAAATCAAAGCTTGTTTCATTACAATAGCCCCGTTACCCTGAAGCAACGTGTTTAAAGCGGCGTGTTCTGACCTAACAGTAAGCTTACGGCCATCTAATGCTTTAATTGATCCGCTTGCAGCTTCTCTTGATACTCTATCTTTAAGAGTTTTAAATGATGGGAGACTACTAAAGAAGCGTTCTCTAAGTCGCTTACCTGCTTCTCTATTTCCTCCAACCACACTCCCAAGCTTCGCATCTCCTGCTCCGTAGTTAAGGGCATATATGAAAGTTTTTGCCTGATTTCTTGATTCAAGTCCAGCAAGTTTTTGATTGGCTGTGTGAATGTCTCCATTAAGTATTTCATTTGTGTATGCCTCGTCGTTCATTTCGTGAGCTAACATTCTAAGTTCAAGTCCAGAAGCATCAATGCCTACTAACTTATATCCTTTAGGAACTGTCCAACAACTTCGACACTCTGGGCCATAAGGCGATTTACTGCTAGGAATTTGAGCCATGTTGGGGTGGGAGTGAGTCATTCTAGATGTTACTGCACCATTAGGATTAACATAACCATGTACTCTATCTGTATTGTCATCTACTTCTTTAAGCCAACTTTTAATTTGAGCTAATCTTTTCTGAAGCATAAGATACTTAGCAATCATAGCCGCTTCAGGGATATTTTTAACTTTATTTAAAGTGCCTTCATCTACAATTGGTTGTCCTGTGGGTGTACGGTTCTTAGGCTTCCAACCAAACTCTACTAGATACTCGCCTATTTGTTTACGTGAAGCTAAATTAAAATCTATTACTGTAGTTCTAGTAACTTTACCATGCTCTCTTATAGTATCGTATTCTTTTTCTGTAAGACGGACACCGTTCCCTTCAGAATTAACGGCGGTCTTAGCTGTTGTTCCAGACTTAGTATATTTAGGAACCAATACATTTTTAATTATTTTAGGTTTAAAAGTTTCATGTACCTCCGACTGTACTTGTTCTATTTTTTCTTGTAACTCAGCTACAAGAAGCATACATTTCTTTTGATTAAGAAGAAAACCTGTTCGCCTTTGTTGATCTATAATCTTAGCTACTGAATGTTCAAGTTGAACAGCTTGCCCAGTAAATCCTCTGCTCTCAGATTTAAGTCTACTGTAAACTTTTTCATTTAACTGTACATCATTAATACAATACTGCAACATTTCTGGTGAGTACGAATCCCACGCTCCTTCTGAACTACCATAACTTCCTTTCTTAAAACCAAGTCTATAGCCCCAACTTTCTAAGCCGTGACCTCCTTCTCTAGTAGGGTGAAACAACCTAGACAATACTAAAGTATCCACGGCTTTGATAGATGAAAGACTTATCCCAGTTATAGATTCTATAGCCGGGATGTCATATCCTAATATGTTATGACCTATTAGTTTAGAAGACTTTAAAAGAAAGTCGCAGCCTTCTTTTATTTGAGTGTTGTCAAAAGAATATATCTTTTTAGTATCTACATCCATAGCTATGATGCAGAAAATTACAGTTGGTTCCAACCCGTTAGCTTCTATATCAAATAATATATTCATAGCTCTAACTCATCTATATCGTGGTGGTCAATTTCCTGAAGTCTTCCGGTAACATTACAATAAAGTAGCCGTGTAGCTACGCCAACATCGCCAGTGTATCTAGACTTTAGAACTCTAACCTTAGTTGTAGATGCTTCTAGTGCATCGTCGGACTGTTGATTGCGCTCTAAAGATATAACGCAATCGCTTAGTTGAGCAATACTTTGACTACCTCTAAGATGAGAAAGCCCTGTTTCTATTCCATTCTCATGGCCCCGATTACCTTCAACTCTTCTTAGATGCGAGACAAGTATCATTCCGCATCCTGTTTCTTCTACCATAGTTCTAAGACGATGCATTATACCATCAATTGCTTTACGCTCATCGCCCTCTAACATAGAAAGAACTAGCATATGCAAGTGATCAACAACTATCCACTTACAATCTAAGCCTATGATCATGTAACGAAGCTTAGAAAATATCTCATCTACATTAGTAACGCCGTGGTGGGCATGGAGACAAACTCTTTTCTCATTCTCACCCATAAAAACTTTCTTAAAGAAACCGTCTAGTTCTTCTCCGGTATACTTTTCTTTTACTCTAGCCAAGTGAAGAGGAGCGTTAGCTTCAATAGATGATATACCTTCCGCAGTCCTGCCCCAGTTTTCTTCAAGGGCCAGTATCCCCACATTATCTTTGGTGTTATTAATAAGCCAGTGTTCTAGTTCTCTTGTTACACTAGACTTACCTAGCCCAGTACCACCAGTAAGTGTAACTAACTCACCGGATCTAAGTCCTTCTAGTTTTAAATTAAGTCCTTTCCAAGGATAAGGAATAGATGCGCGGGATTCTTGCCGCAGTTTTTGATAGGCTTCAAACTGATCTGAAAGAATTAAAACGCCTGAAGGTGTATAAGTTTTAGCGTCCCAAAAACAAGTGACATAAGTAGATTGTCTGCCCTGACGTAACATATCATTAGGATCTTTAAACTCTTCGGGCATCCTAAGTATTCTTGCTTTACCGGGAGTAAGAAGTTTAGCTACTTTATTTGCCGCTTCCTGTCCGGGTTTATCGTTATCAAAATTAATAACAACATAATCAAAAGATTCTAAAAATTCTAAGCTATGCTTAACATCTTTAACAGCATTGCTTGCGCTCTTGACAGAAACAGAAGGCCACTTACTACCTTGCATTTCATATGCTGCCATAGCATCGCACTCACCTTCGGTAACAGTAATATACTTACCACCACCTTTGAATAAATGCTGTCCGAATAGTCCTGTTTCTTTTGGATCGCCCTGCCACTTAAACATTTTAGAAGGACTGCGAACCTTAGTAGCTGCTAACTCATGCCCATTAAAGTAAGGGTAGTAGTGCTTACTAACTGTACCAGTTGAATCGGTACTGGATTTAACTCCGTAGTGCTTGGCTGTATTGAGACTTATTTTCCTATCTGTTAAAGCATTAAACTTAATTAGCTCTGGGCTTGCAAACTCTAAATCATTTTCCATTTTAATATTCCTTCGATACGTTGATAGTTCCTTTACTGTATCTTGTTGTACTTCCGATGTACTATAGTTAGGAAAAAATTTACCACAGCTAAAACATTTTGCGCTACCATTATCATTGACTGCTACTGGATCGCTACCACCACAGTCGTGACACGGCTGTTTGAACTTTACAAATCCCATAATTATTCCTCATTGGTTGGGGACTCAATAATTGCATCGTCTATAAGATGCTCATCTAACTTTGATATTAAATGTAGTGCAGCAGACCGCGCTAGAGTTTCCTCTAACGTGGCCTGATCCAAGTTGGATTTAGCTGCAACTAATACTCCAAAGATAGACTGCGCTTCAGGAGATAACATCTCTACCTCGTAAACAACATCGTCTTTAGTGTAAGTTTTAGCGGTCATTTTATAACTCATCCTCTATGTTTGCTTCGGCTTCAAACTCAGCACCGTCAGCTTCCGCACCTTCAACCAAATTAATAACTTGAACGGCTTGAAAATCTAAGCCTTTAAAGTCTCCATATTTGTTACTAGTTTCCCACTCTTTATACTGAACCCTGACATGCGATCCGTTGCCGACCTTACAATCAAGTGGGTTTTTAAACTTGTCTACTAAGCGAGGCGCATCGCGCTCTCCACCATTAGGTGAAGAAACCTTACGCTTAATAACAATTGTTTGCTGACCTTCGGGTAACTGCTTAATTGAAAATCCCCGTGACTTAAAATCAGCGGCGGTAACTTCATCTACTTCCAGATTAATACTATACACCGGCTCAAACTTGGTGTTGGGTGTAGTAATGTGAGCGTAGTAAGCTGTGCCTTCTATAACTGCCATAACATCTTCCTCTTGGGTTTATATCAAATGAACTGCGGAGTTTACCACAGTGTTTCCTACATTGTCAAGACTTTTTACAGTCTATTTCCAATACTATCGGGGTCGTGGTTATCAGCTTCTTTAACAAAGATACCGTCTACCATCTGACCTTTCCTATCTTTGATGTCATCGTAAGCGTGGTCTAAGCAATGCTTTAATGTGTATCCGTTACGGACTGCAATGTTAATTAGAATAACCATGATGTCACCTATATCATCTACTGGATCTTTACCTTTACAAATATTATCTGATAGCTCTCCTAACTCTTGTATTAGTTTAAGGACTTGGTTCTTATCATCAGATCCTTTAATTAAATTTCTGTCTTGATGCCATTGAGCTACCTTATAAATAGTATTATCAATACCGTCTTCATTTAAAATTAATTCCCACGGATGTGCTTGCATTATAATACCTCCCAACCTATAAGTATATTAACTGTAATAAAACAACAGGTTCCTAAGTTAAGGATAGCAAATATAGTCCTGATGATAGCAACTACATCTGCCTCCCGGTTATTATCTGAAGCACGTTCTCCTAAACTTTTAGCCCACAGTCTCCATGCTTTCTTTAAACATTGTATCATGGTTGTCCTATATTTACTTCTTTTTGCATATCTAAAAGAGTTTCGTATTCTGTTTTTTCTACAATAAATTTTATTACGTCAGCTTCTTTAACATCAAAGTTTCTACAAAGTGTAGAGAGTGGGAAGCCATTATATTTTAAAAGCTCATCAGCAACTCTAGCTACTGCTACTGTTTGAGTAGAGGGATTGCTCGACATAGAGTCTGCAAACATATTAATCTCCTTACATTAACATTAGTAAAACAGATATCAGTGTATAAAAAATAAGAACAATAACAATGAATCTTATTACTCTTACAAAAGATTCGGGCGAAGTACCTTCATCTTCAATCCCGTATTTTACTATCAGATGATCCAACCGATGACACATAGTATGCCAAAGACGTTTGCCTACGTTTAGCAAGTCTTTCATCTTCTCTAGTACGGTGTTCATATTCAGTTCCTTCAGTTAGTTTCCTGTTAAAAATTTTATCAAAGTTATCCATAAACTTTTTGTGGTTCGCCTTCCTTGGCGTAGAACCTTTACCCATGATTAAAATATTCTCCGTGTAAGTTTTCTCTCAAATTTCTAAGAAGTAATACAGCTTCAGTTAAACTTTTAGTTCGTTTAGTGTTGTACTGTTTACCAGAAACTCTAACTCTACCAAAGTATCTGTTTTCTTTTTTATTAAAAAGAATACCTTTAAATCCTGTAGTATTATTTCTAGGAACCTTAGAATTAAATTGGTTTTGTGAATTACTACAAGCTCTAAGATTTTCAATTTTATTATTTAATTTATCACCATCAACATGATCTAACATTGCAGGAAGAAAGCCGTGACACATTAAATATATTAAACGATGCTCTCTCATTTTATACTTACCAAATGCTATTCTACGATAACCAGAAGTTGTTATTTCTCCTTTAATTATCTCTCCTTTTTTGTGTCTATATATTCCATTACCACTATCAATTTTAGATATTAATCTACCTAGATCTGAATCATATTGAAATCTAGAATGAACATATTCTAATACTTTAGGTGTTACTTTTTTAATACTAACGTGCGCTGCTGTAGTCATTTTAAAATTCCTCATCGTTGTCTTCGTGTTCAAAAATAATTCCAAAAGTAAATATAAGAAAGGGTAGTAATAATACTATGCCATCGAATGATGCAACCTTAGTGCCTTGAAAGTTGTCACTTGAAATCCACACTGGTCGGGAATCACAGGCTTCTATATCGAAACCTGCTCCGTTCCTAAGATTACAAGAAAACATTCTACCCCAGAAAAACGTAGTCATCTAAGCCGCCTTCGCAAAATCAGATATAACTTGCCTAACAATCTGATGCCTATCAAACTGTAACGCCGCCAACTTATCTTCTTTACCTGATACTCTATGCGTTGACCAATCAGTAAGAGTATTGTATGCGGCCCACATTGTACTGCCCAAACGCTTACGATAAACACCAGTATATTTCTGCCACATATATTCTAAGTTAGAGTTGCGGCGAGGCAGATGATCTATAATGGTAACAGGATCATTACTCATACCTTCCTCTATAAGTTTCTCAGCAGAGGTACAAGCACTTGCCTCTACAAACAATTTAAATACTTCCATATCAAATACCTTAGTATCTTGCCACTCTAACCAAAGCTCACGCTCTTTACTAAATACATTAAGAGAATTCATAATAATATTAGAACCTTTATCAATGTCTAAAGCTTGAGTATGTCTAGCTCTATACACTGCAACCTCTCCAGTTATAAAGACTTGAAGGTTAGTACAAGCAAACTGAGTAGCAGCAGCACTAATCATAAAGGGCCATGTACCATCGAAGCTAGTAGTAGCTAATAGACTTAGGGTTGCACGATCACCGTCGCCAGTATGGTATGTCATAGCAGGTAAATCATACTTAACAAAACATCTAGCACCATTATGGCTTGTACGGATATGTTCGTTTAAACCATTAAGATCAAAGTCAGAACGCTCAAGTAAATTTCTAGTGCTGTCAATCATATCTTTATAACCAACAGTCTTGTACTTAGGACTATGCACACCTAACTGATCACCATTATCAGTACGATATACAACTGACTTATCGCTTTGTATATTAAGACCACTCATAGTTGAATAGTGTAATGGAGCAACAGCTACATCAAAATCTGCACTACCATAACCTTCACTTCTTAATACATCTACATCACTCTTATTACTGAACAAATTAATAATACTCATGGGTATTGCCTCGTTAATTTTAGATTAGTATAAACTGTTTATCTTTAATGTCAAGCTCTTTTTGTTTTATTTCTTTAACTTCTTTAGAGTTAACAGGAAACTTCTTTAGTTTTCTTTCACTTATTACATATACTTGTTGCCACTTGCTGCCTGATTCAACTCTCCAACCACCATACCAACCACCTATCCAAACTATAACCGGAGTATAACCGCGCTCCAATACTTTAGCGGTTGTTGGATTCTCTATTGCGTACTGACTTTGTATTGGCATTATCTTCTACCTCTTTCTTAAAGAAATTAAATCTCTTTCTAATCCAACAGGTTGCACAGTATAGTCCATCCTTTTCTTTAACTATAGCACTTACTCCGCAGTTACATTTACTATCCACATTAACTTACTCCTTTAAACAATTGATTTTAATAACCATTTTTGTGAGAAGGCTTGCTGTTTTGTTTTAATATTGTTTAACATTTTAGATGACCTTTCAAATTTTAAGTAGGTCATGGTGTCATTTACCTCCCACTTTCTACGAACACGCTGTGCAAAAGTAGAAGGTTCAACGCCTATAATTTTTGCGTATTCTGTGACAGTATAAAACTCATCTTCTATTAAGATAGAATGTTCTGTACCTACAAACCTTAGCTCTCTATCTAAAGATCTCATGTTCATGTATGTTGCTCCATCATTAAAGTTGCATAGGCTACTGCTTCATCTTCAGTCATGCCCTGATTAATACCATACATATACCAATATTCTATGCATTGATTTTGATAGTTACTCATCTGTATCTCCTAATAGTATACCTTCATAAATTTCTAATACTGTATTGGTCGGCATATCACAATACGTGCA
>TARA_R110001632_G_scaffold124915_1_pt1 | contig 13801 bp, 14 predicted proteins | sample TARA_R110001632 | Tara Oceans TARA_R110001632 (sample SAMEA4398266) | marine metagenome | biome: Polar Biome; feature: [SRF] surface water layer (ENVO:00010504); material: water (ENVO:00002006), including particulate matter (ENVO:01000060) such as... | depth 5 m
ATGAACTATCTCAAAAGAAAGTGTCCGGTTGGTGTTGACCAGAACAAGTTTCCCAGTTTTAGACTGGGAAACTATTCGTTTATATCGCTTAGTTTGTGTCAACGGTGTTAAATTTATAAGGCGAAAAATGGAGGATACAAACAATAACTGCCATTTTGTCACTACATTTACTCAGGCTGTCAATTTGATACAACTAGGCCGTTACGATATCGCGGTAATACCAAAAATAAATGGCATGGCTGTCATCAATAAAGAAAAACTAGTAGATATTAAAAAATCAGCTAACCCTCTAATTAAGCTAAATTTGTACCATTACATACACAAAAAAAATAGAGATATCATTCCCGCACTTACTGAGGAGCTAGTTAAAATGGAAGTGAGTGGAAGAATTCTGGCTATCCGGCAAACCTACATTGAAGAGAACGGATTACAGTAGCTTGAAATTTTGACTTACACTAGACCAAGTGTCTAGTTCAATCGCCATTTCAATTTCACGAAGTTTAAGCAAAGGTCTCTATAAGGGCAAAATATCGATAGAGTATGAAATGAGACAATCACCTAATGCAAGGTTTTGATGGCTAGAAGATCGCTCACATCCATTGGTCTAACTAATAAAGAACCTAATCTGTCATTGCGTTTGGTAACTTCTGAAACGGCAACAATAATTGCAGCGGTCACTAAATATTCTGTCATTAGCCACAGCATAATACGCCTCCAAAACACAAAACCGATTGCCTGTCGGTTTTAACTGTGCCAGTATAAACACCGTTTGAAAAATTAGAAAGGCTGTTCTGAATGTTTCTCGGAGAACTTGAAAGACAAGTATTGCAATATTTATGGGCATCGCCTGATGCCGATGTAAAACAAGTGCATGCTGCTTTGGCCCCTCACCGTGAAAGCTCATTGAATACAGTTCAAAGCGCATTAGAGAGACTATTTAAGAAAGGTTTATTAAGCCGCGATAAAAAGGGCTACGCATATCTGTATCGTGCAAAAATAGACCGTGAGCATCTAATCGCAAAGTTAATAAACAGTGTTGCTGGTGATTTCATTGGGCAGGGTGAAAATAGCCTAATAGCGGCGTTTTCTTCGGTTTCCAACGAATTAGATGAAGCACAACTTGATCAGTTAGAGCAATTAATTGAAGTACAGCGCCAACAGCTTCAAAAGAGCAAGAATAATGTTGATTAGTTACTGGGCTGTCGCTATGAATCTTATAGCAATTGCATTGTTGGGATTCTTTATTGCTGCGTTAATCATGTCTTGTGCATGGTTGTTGTTAAACAAGTTTATTAACTTATTTTCTATGAAGTCACAAAAGTCACTGGTATGGGGTTGGGTAGCTGGGCCTTGGGTTTTAGGCTTAATAACGACGTTATTATTCAGCCCCTTATTTGCAAATACATTTTTATATAGGTGGATTGAAGAGGTAGCACACTGGCATCATTTATATGTATTTCAAATGAGCAGTTGGCACGGTATTTCTGTCATATTATTCGTTTTTTTTAGCGTTGCGCTAATATCCATGAAAGGTTGGCAATTGTATCAGCAAAACAGCGCAGTACAGGTGTTAAATGCTTTCTCGAATTCCCATCAAAAAAATTACGGACAGCATAATGTAGTGGTATTACAAAGCGATGTTCCAACAGCGTTTACATCAGGATTATTTAAGCCTAAATGCTACGTTTCCAGTGGTCTAATAAATAACCTTAGCGACAAAGAGTTAGACATAGTGATCCAGCATGAACTGGCACACGCTCACAAAAAAGACCCGTTAGGCAAATTATTCATCGCCTTTTTGTCAGCCTATTATCCCAAAAATATCGCAATGGATCTGAACGTAAAATATTCGTTAATTACCGAACATTTAGCAGATCGCGTCACTGCAATTCAGCATTCTGCTGAATACGTTGCAAGTACCCTTGTCAAGGTGACTAGGTTACAAAAAGCGATGCCAACGCAGGTGCAAAACCCAGCACTGAGTTACTTCGGCGCAGACTCTATTACACAACGGGTACAGCAACTGCTTAATCCAACAAACAAATCTATTCCGCTATTAATACCGTTGACTTCAATGTTGATAATGCTGTGCTTGACGGTTCTAGCCGTTGATGCCACTCACCATCTCGTTGAATCTATATTTACTCATTCTTAAGGACTTCTTTATGCAACCAAAAACAGGTTTTTACTTGCGCATAAAACCGACCGCGGCTCGGTTTTATAGTGCGTTTACTCGTCGTTTTTGCGGCTATATGACAGCAAGTGTATTGCTGTTTACTCAGGCCGTATACTCTCAGGAAAGTAAGGCGCAGTATGCCTTACAACTTAAAGACGCTATTAGCCTCACCCTTGCAGAACACCCCGAAATGGAGGTTTTTTCACATCAGCGTTCTGGTTTAAATGCAAGAGTAAAACAGGCTGGTTTTCTGCCACGACCCGTGATTGGACTTAACATTGAAGATGCTCTGGGAACGGGAGAACACAGTAATTTTGGCGCGGCACAAAGCACATTGAGCATCACTTGGGTGCTGGAACAGGACGTAATAAAAAGTCGAGTACGAGCCGCAAAAAAAGCCGTAACCCAAGTTAATTTTGAACAAGAGATCAAAGCATTAGATGTGTCCGCACAAACGGCCAAGTTATTCATACAATCACTTGTCTTCGAGCAAAGGATGCAACTGGCTAAACTTGCTGAACAACAAGCAAAACTTGCTGTGGATGCGATAAATCGAAGACTTGAGGCGGGGAAAAGCTCAGAGATTGAAAAGCTGCAAGCAGAGGCAGAATTAGTGCGCAGAGATCTCGAGGTAGAAGATCTCATACATGAACTTTATGCCAGCCGCTACCAGTTAGTGGCTCAATGGGGCGGGAATGCGAATGACTATTCACTCAAAGGTGATCTGCTGATGGTGCCAGTGATAGACAATTTGCAATCAGAGCTTGAGAAACTTAACCAACATCCCGCTTTATTAGCATTTGCAAATCAGCAGCGAATTGCAGAATCAGAAATAGAGCTGGCTCGCATAGAAGCTAAGCCAAAATGGCAAGTTTCGGCTGGGATCAGGCGCTATGAAACAACCGATGACTTTGGATTGGTCGCTGGAATTTCGATCCCTTGGGGCAGTGATAAAGGCAGCCTTGGTCAAGTACATGTGGTCAAAGCTCAGCAAGCAAAACTCCAAAGCCAAGCAATCGCCTTATCAAGAAAGCTCAACACTCAGCTTTTTGTGCTATTGCAAAACATCAATCATAGCAAACATGTGATAGATACTCTGACTGACAAGGTGATCCCCTTGTTGGAGCAGGCGTCAGCAGAGTCCAGTAAGGCATACGACATTGGAAAAATAGGCTATTTGCAGTGGACTACTGTAAGGCAAGAATTGCTCAGTACTCAGGCACAGTTGCTTGATGCCTATCAAGCTATTCATCTACAACATATCGAAATTCAGCGCCTGACGGGTGTCTCTGTATCCAATTAAGTGAGAAAAAAATGAATAAATCAACGAATTTTTTAATGTTGTTATGCCTGTTAGGGATGGTTTCTACTGTGTCGCCTAACATTGTATTCGCAGAATCTGCGCCCGCAGTAGAAGAGGCAGATCCAGAAAAAGGACCACATCAAGGAAGGATGTTGCGTGATGGGGACTTTGCTATTGAATTAGCTATTTTCGAATCAGGCGTACCACCTGAATTTCGCGTTTGGATCACTAAAGGTAAAAATGCTGTATCTCCTTCCAATGTTGACTTGAACGTTAAGCTGATACGTTTAGGGGGGGTGGTCGATGATATCAACTTTAGAGTCGAAGGCGACTATTTACGGGGCGACACGGTTATATATGAACCTCATTCTTTTATGGTTGCCATCGAGGCTAATTACCAAGGTCGAAAATATACGTGGCAGTACGATAATTTTGAAGGGCGCACACTTATCGAGGATAAAGTGGCCAAGGCGATGAATATTGAGACTGAATTTGTAGAGTCTGCAACCTTGCACCAAACGATTAAAGTCTATGGCAAGCTTGTATTACCAGCCGATGCTAAACGCACAATACAAGCGCGTTTTGAAGGCGAAATCAAACAAGTGCATGTTGGCTTGGGTGATGCTGTGAAGAAAGGACAATTGTTACTGACAATAGAAAGTAATGAGAGCCTAAAGTCGTTTCAAATAAATGCCCCTATTGCCGGTATTATCAGTCAGCAATTAGCCAATACAGGTGAACAGACTAACTCTCGAAATCTATTGGAAATTACTCAGCCAAATAAGCTATTGGCTGAGTTGTCAGTGTTCCCAATGGATATGTCCAAAGTAATAAAGGACGCACCTGTCATTCTGACCGTTAACGGTTACAACACCATTATATCCTCAGTTATTAGTGATAAAAGATTAACGGTTAGAGACGATCAAGCCAGATTGTTTTTAGTTGAAATCGATAATTCTGATGGCAGCTTGAATGCAGGCCTTTTTGTATCAGCGTTGATAGAGATTGATACCTTTGATGTGCCTTTGGCAGTCAAACGTATTGGGTTGCAAAGCTTCAGAGACTTTACCGTGGTGTATGCGAAAGTGGGCGAGCAATACGAAGTACGCATGTTGGAATTAGGCCGCGAAGCAGGTGAATGGATTGAAGTCCTTGGCGGTGTCGATTTGGGTACAGAATACGTGACTACCAATAGCTACATCATCAAAGCCGACATTGAAAAGTCCGGCGCATCACACGACCACTAGGAGCGCTGCATGTTAGATTTTATTTTACGTTTTGCCATTAAGCGCAACATTCTTATTATGGTGTTAGTACTTGGCGTATCGGCGCTAGGTTTATGGAATTTCACCAAGTTACCCATAGATGCGGTGCCTGACATTACCAACGTTCAGGTGATGATAAACACCGATGCTCCCGGTTATACACCCTTGGAAGTCGAACAACGCATTTCGTACCCACTGGAAACTGCTTTAGCTGGACTGCCAAACCTTGAAGGAACACGGTCAGTTTCGCGCTATGGTTTATCTCAAGTTATTGCTATTTTCGGTGACGACACTGATATTTATTTTGCCCGCCAGTTGGTAAATGAACGACTATCATCAGCAAAGTCTTCACTGCCCGTTGGACTTGAACCTCAGTTAGGCCCAATAGCCACGGGGCTTGGTGAGATATTTATGTTTACGGTCGATGCATTACCCGATGCAACTGATAAAGATGGCGAGCTAATTACCCCTATGGACTTACGCTCAGTCCACGACTGGGTTATTCGCCCACAATTAATGCGCGTGCCTGGTGTGGTTGAAGTCAATCCTATTGGTGGCTTTGAACGAGAACTGGTAGTCGCATTTGAACCTGAAAAGTTGCTCTCATTTGGTCTTACCCAGGCTGATATCGTTCGCGCTATTGAAAATAACAATACCAACCAAGGAGCCGGTTTTATAGAAAAAAACGGCGCTCAGTGGTTAATTCGCATCCCCGGGCAAATTGAAGATATAGACGCACTGCAACATATTGTGATTGAAACCACAGACGGCGCTAGCGTTCGAGTCAGTGATGTTGCCAATGTTAGCGAAGGGCATGGATTACGCACTGGTGCTGCAACACAAGGTGGGCGAGAGGTCGTCATGAGCACCGTGTTTATGTTAATTGGTGAAAACAGTCGTACGGTAGCTTCTGCTGTGGGAGAAAAGCTAAAAGACATAAACAAATCACTACCCAAAGGAATAATCGCCACCGCAGTGTATGACCGAACTAAGCTTGTCGACCAAACACTTAACACCGTGAGGACCAATCTGACGGAAGGTGCGTTGTTAGTTATCGTTGTGTTATTTCTATTACTGGGTAACTTTCGCGCCGCGTTTTTGACCGCACTGGTTATTCCCATCACGATGTTAATGTTAATCTCTGGTATGGTGCAAACCAAGGTGAGTGCCAATTTAATGAGCCTAGGTGCATTGGACTTTGGTTTGCTGGTTGATGGTGCCATTATTATTGTGGAAAACTGTTTACGTCGGCTAGGTCAAGCTACTCCCGACGGCCAGCAGCTAGCGTTAAAGCATCGTTTGGAAGTGGTATTTACGGCCACAAAAGAAGTGATACGGCCCGCCTTGTTTGGCATGTTTATTATCACTGTTGTGTATATCCCTATCTTCGCACTTGAAGGCGTTGAGGGTAAGATGTTTCATCCCATGGCAACGACCGTCGTTATCGCATTGCTATGTGCGACTATTTTGTCCGTCACGTTTGTGCCAGCCGCAACGGCATTATTGTTCAAAAAGCCGGTCAAAGAACGCCACAATTATATTATGAGTGGCGCTGCCTTCTTGTATCGACCGGCACTTGACTGGGTGATTAAAGCCAGATGGTTTGTGGTGATTTCTGCTATCACCTTGGTGGGCATTATGGGCTACCAAACTACACGACTTGGCAGCGAATTTGTACCCAACCTAGATGAAGGTGATATTGCCATGCATGCACTGCGCATACCTGGCACTTCATTGAGTCAAGCGGTTGCACTTCAAGAAAGCTTAGAAGCACGTATTATGGAAATGCCAGAAGTAGAGCGAGTATTCTCCAAAATTGGCACCGCTGATGTGGCAACGGATGCAGTACCGCCAAGTGTTGCCGACAACTTTATTATTCTAAAATCACGCGACTTTTGGCCTAATCCCAAGAAACCTAAAGAACAAATCATTGAAGAATTAGCCGCATTAGTTGAGCCGATACCCGGTAATCGATACGAATTTTTACAACCTATTCAAATGCGCTTCAATGAACTTTTATCCGGCGTGCGAGCAGAGTTGGCTATCAAGGTGTTTGGCGACAATTTTGAAGTACTAGACGCGGTTGGCAGTAGCATCCAAGATGCGATTGGCAGCGTTAAGGGCATTGCTGATATACAAATGGAACAAACTACAGGTTTGCCCATGCTAACCATACAACCCAAACTTGAGAAACTTGCACAATACGGGATCTCTAAAGCTGACATTCAGCAACAACTGTCCACATCATTGGGTGGTCGCGTAGCCGGTAAGTTCTATGAGGGCGATGCCATAGCCGACATTGTAGTGCGTTTGCAAGAAAACATGCGTAGCGACATTGATGCCCTTTATCGTTTGCCAATACATTTACCCGATGGGCAATATGTGCCGCTGCAAGAATTGGCTAACCTAGAGATGTTACTAGGTGCAAACCAAGTGAACCGAGAAAATGGTAAACGACGGGTTGTGGTCACCGCGAATGTTAGAGGCCGTGATTTGGGCAGTTTTGTTGCAGATATTCAATCGCAAATTAATGAAAACGTGGATATTCCTGCTGGCTACTGGCTTGAATACGGGGGTACATATCAAAAACTGCAATCAGCCTCAAAGCGCTTGTCGATTGTGGTGCCGGTGACCTTATTTATGATCCTTGGATTATTAATTCTGGCTTTAGGCTCATTTAAAGACGCCATGATCATCTTTACAGGCGTGCCACTTGCCCTAACGGGTGGTATTGCAGCGCTCTTGTTGCGCGATATCCCATTCTCCATTTCAGCGGCTGTGGGGTTCATTGCGCTATCGGGTATCGCAATAGGAAACGGGTTAGTGATGGTGTCGTTTATCCGTGACTTGCGTAAACAAAATATCCCGCTAGAGGAGGCTATATTTAACGGTGCGATCACTCGTCTGCGCCCGGTTATTACCACCGCGTTGGTCGCCTCTTTAGGCTTTGTGCCGATGGCGCTTAATACCGGTATTGGCTCAGAGGTTCAACGACCGCTTGCTACGGTTGTTATTGGTGGGATCATTTCTGCCACTTTACTGACTTTGTTTGTAGTGCCAGCGCTATATCGTATATTGCATAAAGATAATAAGAATATGAGCAGTGAGGAGCTATCCCATGCCCAGTAATATTTTACGATTAGCCATATTGGTGTTTGGTATTGTATTAATGAGTATGTCATTTGACATACTCGCCCATGGCGTTGACGACAATACCCGTATGTTCTTAGAACAAAATACAGGGGGGCAATTTATCCCCTTTATTTACATTGGTGCAAAACATATGTTTACGGGTTATGACCACATATTGTTCTTGGTAGGCGTTATATTTTTTCTTTATCGAAGCCGTGATGTACTGCTGTACATAAGTATGTTCACCATTGGTCACAGTATTACTTTGCTATGGGGCGTGCTGGGCGATATTCAGGTCAATCCTTATCTGATAGACGCCATAATTGGTTTCTCTGTGGTGTATAAAGGCTTTGACAACTTAGGTGGATTTAAACGCCTTCTGGGTAAACAACCCAGCACTAAGCTCGCGGTATTAATATTTGGCTTGTTTCATGGGTTTGGTTTAGCAACCAAGCTGCAAGAATTTGAATTAGCATCCGATGGCCTCATCACCAACATGATTGCCTTTAACATCGGCGTTGAACTCGGCCAATTTATGGCGCTCGCGTTTATCGTCATTGCGATTAACTTTTGGCGAAAATCACCTTCATTCCAACGCTTTGCGACTACCACTAACACTATGCTAATGAGCGCCGGGCTGATGTTAATTGGGCTGCAATTAACCGGCTACTATTTATCTTAATAAAGAACGAGAAAACCCTATGACACAACATGTAGTTAGCACTAAAACATTACTTAAATCCACGATTGCGGCCACGGTAGTTGCCCTGATTGTATTCGTTGTTTTTATTCTTCCAGCAGAATACAACATTGACCCAACGCATATCGGTCATAAGTTGGGTTTGACAGCATTAGCGCATCAAGACGCGGAAGCAACCCCAAAAGCTGAAACCTCTATTGCTCCAGTAAAAGGACAACAGGTGATAGAAGTAACAGTGCCTGCTGGCAAAGGGATCGAATATAAGTTCCACATGAGCCAGCATGAAAAGCTGACTTATGAATGGGTAACCGATGGTGAACCGCTTTACTTTGACTTGCATGGTGAGCCAGAAGGAGATACGACCGGATATTTTGAAAGTTATGCCATTGCTACCTTGGCACAGATGAAAGGAAGTTTTACCTCACCTTTTACCGGTTCTCATGGATGGTATTGGAAAAATAATAGTGACGACCCTGTTGCGATCCAATTGATCGTAGCAGGTCAATATGAGGTGATTGGACTTAAACAGTAAACATATGAGGACTAAAAACATGAAAATTTTGACAAGTGCAGTTTTATTCATCGCTCTTGTTGGGCAAGGTAATGCCTTTGCTCATAGCAATCACAATGTAATCAGCGGGCAGACTGCTTTGAGTGTTGCGAGTAAATCAGTTAAACAATTGACCTTCAAAGATTTTGGTTTTGAAGTTGGAAAACTCGATGCCAGTTGGAAAGCATTAAAAGACAGTCATTTTAGTGTCGTCGATGTTTTGGAGGACTCGTTCATTATTAGCGCCAAAAATATTGCTAGTGAAAACACGATATTTTTTCGGATCGCTAACAATGGGAAGATTTTGAACGTTAAGAATAATAATGAATTTTAATATTTAAGGAAGCAGCTTGCTGCTTCCGCGATCTAACATATTGATTGACATAGTTTATTCAATAAAGAAAAGCATAAATTCTAAATAAGCTTCTGGGAAATTCAGTCAATCAAGTCCCTTCTAAATATATAAACAGTTGATTACATTACAAAAATGTAATCAACCTGTAATCCAATTTCCGAGAAATGTTGATCTAGGTCAATTACTATATTTGTATAAAAAGTAGTATGTCATTTCACAAAACGAAGAGGATTAGTTTCAAGTGAGAAAGTCATTTGTCGCACTATTTTGCATGATTGCTTTGCTGACTAATTCAGTGAAGGCAGATGAACATGCAATAAAATATAGTTTGCAAAAAGACTATGCGACATCATTCTCTGTTATCACTTCCTTATTTGAGGATCCGGAGGAGCCGGTGATCACTGATTCGGAACATGACCAAAATTCAGAATGTATTTGTGGTGATTGTTATTACGCCGATCTAATCCCAAGTCACTTGTTCATTGAGTTATCTAACTTAATTCTATTTCCTAATGAGCAAATAATAGACACCTTACCAGTGAGTAACTCATAGGTTTAAGGTGTTTCATATCAAACTTTATAGAGTATTTAATTAATAACTGCGCTTACTAGCGCAAAAAACAAAAGGAAATAACCATGAAAAAATTTACATCACTTACGTTAATCACTTTGTTAGCACTCTCTCCACTTGCTGTTGTGAATGCGCAGCAACATGGTGATAAAGCACAAATGTCAATGGGTATGATGGACGAAGCAAAAATGGAAAAAATGCAGACACATATGTCTGAAATGAGCACTGTGCTTGAGAAAGTAAAGAAAGAAACCGATCCAGAAAAGCGTCAGAAAATGTTGCAGGAACATGCCAATAGCATGGAGAGCATGATGGCAATGATGCATGGCAGTGAGATGGGGAAAGGTCAATCTATGGGCAAACATAAAATGGATAAAATGAAAAAAGGCGATGCCGCCATGCCCACTGAACAAAAGATGGAAATGATGGAGAAACGTTTGGAAATGATGGAAAAAATGATGGGGCAAATGATTGGACACACTGCTGAAAAAAGCAAAGTGCTTCACAAACACAAGTAGCCGTATCGCTCAGTCAGGGAAATAACCCATTGGGCTATGTAACAGTCTATGGGTTCAAATTAATAGTGTATGAATACGAGTTTTAAAAAGTGTTTGACCTGTGTCTAACTCACAGGTTTACAGTTGCTTCAATACGTAGGATTTAGTCATAGGATTGGTACGGTTACATGATTTGCGATAAGTGAGGAGGACCAGTTAATGCACGTCAGACAATTAGCAAAAATGCTAGGCGTAAGCCCTGATACGGTGCGGTACTACACACGAATTGGCTTGTTAGATCCGCAAAAGTCGATTGAAAATGGTTACAAGTTCTATAGCCCAAACGAGCAAAACCGTCTGCGTTTTATCTTGAGCGCAAGGGATTTAGGTTTTTCAGTAGATGACATTAAACAGATTTTTCATAAAGCGGACGAAGGAGAGTCTCCTTGCCCAACGGTTAGGCGATTGATAGACAACCGCCTTCATGAAACTGAACAACGTTTTCAAGATACAATGAGACTCAGAGCAAGAATGCACACCGCAGTCGAAAATTGGGGTGATAAACCAGATAAAAAACCAAGTGGAAATGTTATTTGCCACTTGATAGATGAATTCACCAAGACGCCAGAGTGAATGTTTTTAAATATGAGGATTTATGAATACTGATAGCCACAAAGAAGGTGCGGGAAGTCCCCACAAATGTTGCCAAACCGAATCAGAACAGCCCAACGTTAAAACGGCTAGTCACTCTGAGACCTTGGAAGCGACTGCGACAGGAAACGAAATGATCGAACATGAGTTAATAATTGACGGTGCTAGTTGTGCTAGTTGTGTGAGTAAAATTGAAAAAGCATTACTGTCAGTGTCTGGTGTTCAATCAGCAGAGATGAACTTCGCTCAGCGAACTGTGCAAGTCAAAACGAATGTGGATGTAACCAAATTAATTCAAGCGGTAGAAAAGGCTGGCTATAACGCCAAGGTATCAACTAGCGAGTCTGAAGAGGAAGCGTTAGAAGAAAAAGATCAAGCCGATTGGCAGTATTATAAAAAGCTAATGCGAGATATGACGCTTGCTTTGGTGCTTGGTGTGCCTTTAATGATTTACAGTTTGGTTGTTGGTGAAATGACCGTGAATACTGACACCGAGAGGTTAGTCTGGCTGCTCGTTGGCTTGCTTACACTGGGTGTTATGGTGTTTGCGGGTAAGCATTTTTACATCGGAGCTTGGAATTCATTTAAAAATCATTCCGCCAATATGGACACACTGATTGCATTAGGCACCGGTACTGCCTGGTTATATTCTATGGTGGTGGTGTTTGCTCCAGAAATTGTTCCTTTAATGGCTCGGCATGTCTATTTTGAAGCCACTGCCATGATTATTGGTTTGATTAATTTAGGTTTGGCGCTTGAAGTAAAGGCAAGAGGAAAAACCTCTGAGGCTATCAAACGTTTGATTGGCCTTCAGGCAAAAACGGCCAGGGTTATCAGGGATGATAAGGACATCGATATTCCTATTGAAAACGTACTTTTGAACGACTTAATTCGAGTCCGTCCCGGTGAAAGAATATCTGTTGATGGCGATGTGGTTGAAGGGCATACCTCAATCGACGAATCTATGCTTACCGGTGAACCTATGCCTGTGGAAAAATCTGCGGGTGGGCAGGTGGTCGCAGGCACTATCAACAAGTCAGGCTCGATAGTTTTTAAGGCCACCAGAATAGGCAAAGATACTGCACTGGCGCAGATCATCAATATGGTGAAGCGTGCGCAAAATTCAAAACCCCCAATAGGGCGGCTGGCCGACGTTATATCCGCATACTTTGTACCTGTTGTGATGATTATCGCGGTGTTGAGCGCACTGGTGTGGTTGAATTTTGGTCCTTCACCAGCCATCGCCTATGCCATTGTATCCGCAACGACGGTGTTGATTATTGCTTGCCCATGCGCATTAGGACTGGCTACACCGATGTCGGTGATGGTCGGAGTAGGCAAAGCAGCCGAAGCGGGCGTTTTAATCCGCAACGGTGAGGCCTTACAGACAGCATCCAAGATCACTACCATGGTACTCGACAAAACAGGCACGATAACGGAGGGGGCACCTAAGGTAACGGATATTATCGTTGCCGGTTCGCAAACTGAAGATGAAATTTTACTGTTAGTCGCTAGTCTGGAGGCAGGATCGGAACATCCTCTGGCCATGGCAATTGTTGAATCTGCGGCAGATAAGGGTATTTCACCTGAAAAAGTCACTGACTTTGCCTCACTCTCGGGTATGGGTGTAGAAGCAACTTTGCAGAACAAAAGCCTGTTGTTTGGTAATGAAAAACTTATGAAACAGCAGGGCATTGCTATAGACCAGTTCTTAGACAAAGCCCAACAACTCGCAGCAGAGGCTAAAACGCCTATGTATTTTGCCGTTGATGCAGAGTTAGCGGCAGTCATTGCCGTAGCAGATCCGATTAAATCAGACTCGATTGAAGCCATTAAACGTCTTCAGAATAATGGGATCCGCGTTGTTATGTTAACCGGTGACAATCGAATGACCGCCAAAGCGGTAGCTAGCATGGTGGGGATCACCGATTTTGTGGCTGAAGTAATGCCAGAAGACAAAGCCAAAAAAGTCGCTGAATACCAAGCCAATGGCGAAATAGTCGGTATGACCGGTGACGGCATAAATGATGCCCCCGCACTGGCTCATGCTAATGTAGGGTTTGCCATTGGAACCGGTACCGATGTGGCCATTGAGAGTGCAGATATCACGCTTATGCGCGGCTCTTTGCATGGTTTAGCCGATGCAATAGCAGTCAGTAAAGCCACCCTTACCAATATAAAGCAAAACCTGTTTGGCGCGTTTATTTACAACGTTGCAGGCGTTCCTTTTGCAGCAGGCGTCCTATATCCCTTTTTTGGTCTATTACTGAGTCCGGTTATTGCAGGTGCAGCAATGGCGTTTTCATCCCTTACTGTGGTGACCAATGCCAATCGTTTGCGTTTTTTTAAAGCCAAAGAACATTAGGAGTTTGAAATTATGATGTGGATTAACTTAGCTGGACTCGGATTGATACTACTCATTGTCTGGTGGTTTTGGATGTACAAATCGCCCAACGTGGCTATGCAAGATGGGGCGATTGAAATAGTTGTTAAAGATGGAGTATATCAACCGTCAACTATCAAAATACCGGCGAATAAAGACACTACTATCACTTTTACAAGAGTAGATGCGTCATCTTGTTCTGAGACATTACTCATCCC
>TARA_R110001632_G_scaffold101693_1_pt1 | contig 13780 bp, 12 predicted proteins | sample TARA_R110001632 | Tara Oceans TARA_R110001632 (sample SAMEA4398266) | marine metagenome | biome: Polar Biome; feature: [SRF] surface water layer (ENVO:00010504); material: water (ENVO:00002006), including particulate matter (ENVO:01000060) such as... | depth 5 m
CGACTTAAAACTCCAATATATTTTTGAGCTAACTTTTTAGAAGACTTTGATAGTTTACCAGACAGTTCTAGGTTTGAATCATCCGGTATCCAACACTCGTTAAATTTTTTAATAATCCGTTGATGAAAATAGCTTGTAATAGGTGTTAAAAATCCTGACAAAACATTTATTTGATGTGTAATATAAACAGATGGAATCTTTTTTGAATGAATTCCGAACCTGTTGTCAGAAATAATTCCTACTACATTTTTAGTATTGTGTAAGTATTCTTGTAATACTTTTTGCTCTTTTTTTATGATGTTTAAAAAAGTTGGTAATTTAAAAAAGAGAGTCCATTTTAAATTTTTACTATAAGAAATATTATAGGATGGGAGTTCAAAAAACTCTAGCGTAGGGAATTCTTTTTTTAAAAACCGAAGGGCATTTCCATCACTTGCTATGACTGGTGTAAAATTCTTTTTTTGAAGTTCTTTAATTATTGGAACGCAACGGGTAGCATGACCTAATCCCCAATTTAGCGGTGCAATAATTACTTTTTTCACATCTTTAAATTATAGTTAATTTATATGATATTAATCACTTCAACTTGTTAAGTGATTTGCCTTGGTTTAACCTAATCCCTGTATGAGGGTTCATCATACTAAATCAAACCCAATATCTTTCCTATAATTCATCTTTTCAAAATGAATTTTGTCAATACTTCTATATGATTTATCTAGCGCCTCTTGTATTGTATCGGCAAAAGAAGTAACTGCGATTACTCTTCCTCCACTAGTTACAATGGCATTATCTTTTGTAGTGGTTCCTGCATGAAAAACGATAGATTCTTTTACGTTTTCTAGACCAGAAATTGACTTTCCTTTTTCGTAGGCTTCCGGATATCCTCCTGAAACTAACATTATAGTTGTACCAATCTGGTTTGAGACAGAAAACTCTTTTTCGTGTAAATTTTGATTGGCAACTCCTTCAAACAACTCAAATAAATCAGAGTTAATTCTTGGGAATACAACTTCCGTTTCTGGATCTCCCATTCTTACATTGTATTCAATTACTTGAGGATTTCCGTTTACATTCATCAATCCGATAAATATAAACCCACGATAATCTATTCCGTCCTTTTGTAATCCGTTTACAGTAGGTTTTACGACCTGCTCTTCAACTTTATTTAAAAAAGCACTGTCTGCAAATGGAACTGGAGATATTGCTCCCATTCCTCCTGTATTTAATCCTTTATCACCTTCTCCAATTCTTTTATAATCTTTTGCTGATGGAAGTATCTTATAGCTTTTACCATCTGTAAGTACAAAAACAGATAATTCTATTCCGTCTAAAAATTCTTCAATCACTACAGTAGATGATGCTGCTCCAAATTTTTCATTAGACAACATTTCTTCTAATTCTGATTTTGCTTCGTCTAAAGAATTTAAAATCAATACTCCTTTTCCGGCCGCAAGTCCGTCTGCTTTTAAAACATAGGGTGGACTTAGGGTTTCTAAAAACAATTTACCTTCTTGAAGACTTTCCTTAGTGAAAGATTGATATTTAGCCGTTGGAATACCATGTTTTATCATGAATTCTTTAGAGAAATCTTTACTCCCTTCTAGTAATGCACCATCTTTTTTAGGCCCAATAACTGGAATTGACTGTAGTTCCTCATCAGCAAGAAAAAAATCATGAACTCCATCTACCAATGGTGCTTCAGGTCCAACAACAACCATGTTAATTTGGTATTGTAGTACTGCTTTTTTTACAGCAATAAAATCTGTGGGATTCACATCTAAATTGGTCGCTATCTTTTGTGTTCCTGCATTCCCTGGAGCCACAAAAATTTTCGTTACTTTTTCGCTTTCAATAAGTTTGTGAGTGAAAGCATGCTCTCTTCCTCCAGATCCTAAAATAAGTATGTTCATAATATTATACTACCATTAATAATGATAAATTCTTGAATTTATTGTTCATAATCTGACTCCCCATTTTAAGAAATACTTTATCATTGAAGTCGTGTGTCTAAAAAATAGTTTGTAATCTTTTGAAGATCCTTGCTTCAATACATGAGTGATTTCTACTTCTGGAAAGTACATTTTTCTTGTTCCTTTGGCATCTATTTTTTTACAAATGTCAATATCTTCCATATATAAAAAATAGCGATTATCAAAACCTCCTATTTCAAGAAAATCTTCAGTTTTATATAAGTGAAAACATCCTGTAAGGTATTCAGCATAAAAAGGGTTATCTAAATTTTTATCTTTATAAATCCCTTTATTTACAATAGATTTTGAAAGGTTTTTTATGACAGAAAACCTTCTGAAAAACATTTCAGAGATTTTAGGATATCTTCTACATGAATGTTGAAATTTTCCGTCTGGGAATAATACTTTTGGGGCAATCATAGATAGAGAACTATCTTTCTTAAGTTGAATAACTAAAGTATCTATAACTTCTGGTTCAAAAACAACATCAGGATTTAAAACTAAGTGATAATCTGATTCATGTTTAATCTTTTCTAAAACTAGATTATGACCTCTTCCAAAACCTAGGTTTTTATCAGAACTATAATACTCAATATTAGGTTGTAAAAATTTATCTTTAAAAAAGCTATTTCTTGAATTGTCTATTAAGTATAGTTTTGAATTGAAATTTTTTATTCTCAAAAAACAATCTATAGTCTTATTTAAAATTTCAAAATCTTCATTAAAAAGAACAATAGAAGCGGTTAAATTTTGATGCTTTTTCATATTTAGTACGCTTTTTCTTCTCCTTTAAAAACATTAAAAATGGTCATTAAAATAATTTTAACATCTAAGAAAAAAGACCATTTTTCTATGTAGAAGAGATCTAACCTAATTCTATTTTCTATATCTGATTTATTTACAATTTCTCCTCTAAAACCACTTACTTGAGCTAGACCTGTTATTCCTGGTTTCACCGCGTTCCTTCTAATATAGTTGTTAATATTATTCTCAAAACCTTCTGATTGTTGACTCATATGAGGCCTTGGTCCCACAACACTCATATCACCTTTTAAAACATTAAAAAATTGTGGTAATTCATCAATACTCGTTCTTCTCATAAATCGACCTATTTTAGTAGTTCTATGATCTTCTTTACTAGCCGATTCATTATTAGCTTCTTTATTTACTCTCATAGATCGAAATTTATAGCATTCAAATTCTTCACTATTTAACCCATGTCTCTCTTGTTTGAAAAATAACGAGCCTTTTGACTCTAATTTTATGAGTATCCAAAACAATGGAGTCAACCAAGACAAAATCGTTATACAAACAAAAAGTGAAAAGATAATATCAAATAGTCTTTTTACAAAACGTACTTCTTCTAACTCAAAAGGTAATCTTCGTAGTTTTAAAAGTGGAATTGTATCATAATATTCTACAGATAAATTTTTGCTGTGAATATCTTTTGTATCTGGAATTAATTTAATTTCTATTTGATTTGATTTAGCAAACCACAAGATTTTTTTAACAACATCCTTATCTATTGAAGAATAAGAGCAATAAATTTCATCAATTTTATTTTCTAAGATATATTGATAACTATCAGAAATTTTACCAAGATGTTTCTTTGATTTTGAGGAATTTTCTGAAAAAAAACCTAAATTTCTATATCCGTAATCTTCTTCTGTTGAAAAAAACTCTCCTAATTTCTTAGAAGCATCATCGTCACCAATAATAACAACTCTCCTGAAATTTCGCCCATACTCTCTATAGATTTTTAAAGCATAGAAAAAAGAAAACTTTACAATAAATAAAGAGCCTAAGGTAAATGATAATAAAAGAAATTGGCTGTGAGTTGTAGATCCTTCTTTAAATAAAGTGAAAAAAGAGAAGAATGATAAGATGAATATAAAGAATTGCCCAAAAATTAGGGTTAATATTTTAAGGCCACTAGTTGTTCTATATATCTTATAATAATCTGTATAATATGAGATCAATAGCCAAACTATATTTATATAAAATATAAAACTCAAGATTCTATAATTACTATCATCAATAAGATAAAGTACCGTATTAATAACTAAAAGATCTATAAAGATGTTAATAGGCCTTATTAAAAAAGAATTTTTTTTTGTCATTTAATACTAAATAAATCTTTTATGATGAATTCTTAAAAATATAATATGAATTAAAAATATAAATTCAAAAAACAAAAATAATGTTTAAAAATTTATTGTTGGAGTTTGATGTTAAAAAAGTCATACTTTAATGAAATTTCGTGTTTTATCTTACCTTTATAGGGTGAAAAATATTAAATATAATTTCTTTAATAATTAAAATTAATTGATCGAGTAATAGAAATCAAGATATTTGATTTTTGGTCTGATAATATAAAGAAATAAAGCCACAAAGGAAAAAACTGAAAAATGATATACCCGAGTACCTTTCAAACATAGATTCAAAGAAAAAATTAATAGCTATTATTAAGAAGAAGTTAATAGCTATTAGTCTTAGTTTACTTTCGTTTAGTCTTGGCAAACCTTTAAAAAAGAAAAGAAAAATTAACATAAAAAAGAAAAAACCAACAGCTCCTAAGTCTAATAGAATTTGTAAATATTGATTGTGAGCGTGATGTTTTTCACTTTTATCATACCATTGTCTCTTAACTGCAAATACTTCATAAAGTCTATTCTCTGTTCCACCAGCCCCAATACCTATTAATGGATTTTTTTTTATTAAATCTATTGCAGAGGACCACAACATTACGCGGAAGTTGTTCTTATTAGGATTTGTATTATTTATTTTATTAAAATCTTTTATTTTGATTTCTGACTCATCTATTACAAACATTGCCTTATTAAAACTCTTAAACCTTGGATTTAAAATGAATACAGAAACTGCCATAACTAAAATTAATATTGAACCTACGACAGCTACTTTTTTATTTTTTATAAGTAAATAGGCTTTTATAATTATAATTACGAAGGCTACTATAAAAGAGGCTTTATTTAAAACTTGAAAAAGTCCAAGAAATATAAAAATGAGCACCATTATTTGTACATACTTATTTTTAAACACATTGTTATAAAATAAAATCGCAATGGCAAATGATAAGTACATTGCAAAGTATACAGTTTGGTGTAAAAAGGAGAAATTATAGCTAAAAAAATGGTTTTTATCTTTAACTAAAGAATCATAAAATGATACTCTTTGATCAATTTTTGAACTAAATGTAAAATTGGTAAAATCTAATGAACTATAAAAAGCATGAAATTCAGAAATAACTAAGGCAGTCAAACAACCAAAAACAAAATATTTTAAGGCTAATTTGAAATTTAGTTCTGTGCACTGAATTAACATGAAAATAATAGGAAAAACTAATAATGATGCCTTTTGTTCAATAACATCGTATTGAATTTCTGAAGAGTATAATAATGATAAGCAATAAAAAGCATAAAGAATAGCCGGGAAAATTAGGCCAATTTTAAATGTCATTTTTTTATTCCTTATGTTAAACAATGAAACTATTAATATGAGCCCTATAACAATAGTGGAAAACTTTTGACTTATTGGAAGAAAAAAAGCAAAAGAGTGCAACAAAGATTTATCCAATGCTATTTTTTTAAGGGCTAACATATTCTTGATTTTTAATTAAATAATTTCTCTTTTAAGACATAATAAATAAACCTTGTGTTGTTTATCAAATATCTTTTCCACATCCTACGTGGTTCTTTAAAAAATCGATATAACCATTCTAATCCAGCCTTCATCATCCAGTTTGGAGCTCTATTGATGTTACCTGCATAAAAATCAAAAACAGCACCAATAGATGTAATTATAGATACATCCAATTTTCCTTTATTGGCATAACTCCATTTCTCTTGCTTAGGAGCTGTCATACCAACAAACAATATGTCAGGAGAAAATTGATTAATAGCTGTTATCATCTCATCAGTATCATCTTCTGTAAATTTCAATTTAAATTTTGGACTAAAACTAGCTACCTTAATATTTGGATGTTCTTTTATAATTCTTTCCTGAATTTTGTTTAATGTATTATCACTAGCTCCTAGATAAAATATCTTTAATTTATTTTTCTCTGCTTCTTCTAATAAATGTTGATGCATATCCGCACCAGTAATTCGAGGAATTTTTTTTCCTTTTAACAAACGACAGGCTAAAACTATACCGACCCCATCTGGGATTAAAACATCTGAATTCTGTAACGCTTCTTTAAAACTAACATCTCTTTCCGCTATACAAAAAGAATGAGGGTTTATGGTGTTAATAAACAGCTTCTTTCCCAAACTCCATCGAGGGAAAGTTGTATGGATTACATAATCTAAAATTCTAATATTCATAATTGATTAGTTATGATTCTAGCTTTTATTTTTTGAATTTATAGTTGTTTAAGTACTTTTAAAGTTCTTGAAAAGCTTCTTTATTAACAAAAGACAACTCTTCATAACTGTCTGAAATTGCATATAAAAGAAACCCATTCCTTTTCAGTAAATCTAGAGCCTTTATTGTTTTCTCCTTTCCATCTTTAAAAAATCGTTCATGGAATTCTACAACAATTTGGTTAATCTGTATCCCTGACATAAAAATGCTTTCCAAAGTGTCATATTCAGATCCTTCAATATCCATTTTAATTACATCAATTTTCTTATGCTTAAATATTCCTATAATATCCTTAAATGATTTCATGTCTACATCAATAGAATCTTCAATAGATACATTCTTATGGTTAATAATACTTCCAGAAACATGGTTTTCATTTTTAGGTAAATTAAATGTCACTACCCCTGTTTTATTAGCCAAACCATATTTAAAAAATTTGAAATTATCCGGTAAAGTTTGTTCTTCGCACCAATTTATAGATTTAGGGGTTGGATCAAACCCATAAACATGACATTTAAACTCCTTAATTAATTCTTTATCAAAAGAAATATCCTCACCTATTCCAAATGAGTATATAACAGAATGCTCTCCTACTAATTCTGGAATGATATAAAACCCTCCATATTCAGTACCAAACCATCTACTCTCATAATTAATCTCTTTTTGTATATGACGATATTTTCCAAGTAATTTTTTTAATCTTCTTATCATTTGTGATTAAATGTATTTAATATTTTAAAAATTCTATTTTCGAACTCTAGTAAAGTATAATTATTTACAAACTTCTTTCGAGACATAACGCTCATTTTATTTCTCAACTCCTCATTTTTTATTAATATTTCTATTTTATCTGCTAGACCATTTACATCCTGTTTTTCAACTAAAAACCCAGTTTCTCCATCTTCTATAATCTCAGAGATAGCTCCTTCAGTAGTTGAAACTACAGGCAAGCTGAATTTTAACGCCTCTAACAATACTAAAGGAAAACACTCATTGCTGTAGTAAGTTGGAAAAACAAAAACATCAGATTCAATAAAAAACAAATCCTTTTCATTATTATATTTTCTTCCCTTATAAAAGACTTTGTTTTCTAAATTTAATGATTTGATATAAGACATCAAATCATTACTTGAAATGTCTCCTTCGCCTCCAACAAAATTACACTCAAAATCTAAGCCTTTGTTCTCTAATATTGCTAACGCGTTCAATAGGACAAATATTCCTTTAGATTCAATTAAATTCGACAAAAACAGCAGCTTAACAGTTTTTTTTACTACATTAATATCACCTTCTATATTCTTATTTGGAACACCATTAGGGCATATATGTATATTCGATTCTGGCACAAAACATTCAATATCTCCATAGAGACGTTTAGACAATAAAATAACTTCAGCTCCTTTAAAAACGTATTTATAAAAGGTCTGATAAATTAAATTATTCTTTTTTGTTGATACTCCTTTATTATGCAAATGATAAATCCTTTTAACACGAAATAACTTCAATAACATAATCAACAATACATCTCTATAAAAAGCAAAACCAGTTGTAGTTAGTGCTAAATAACATATATCTGGTTTTTTCTTCAATAGAAGCCTTAATAAATTAAACCATGTAGCAATAAAATCATTAATTTTTTTAAAGCTCATTTTCCCTGTTTCATCAACATTCCTTGAAGCCAAAAGGTTTATATAATCCGCATGGATATTTTTATTAATAATTTTACTATCCTTTATATATTGCCCAACCATAGAAGAACCATGAACAGGTGGAGGAAGATGCAATAAAAAGAGAATATTCATTTTCATCACTATAATTTATCTTTTAGCCTATTCATAAATGAAAACTTGTTTCTAAACTCCTTTTCTAGTTTTTTATTTCTAGTTATTTTTTTATCAAAATTAAAGAAGATTTGCTTTCCATCATCAAGTTCTGTGTCAAATCTCTCAGTACTCTTCGTATGGGTTGCCTGAGAGCCAAAGCCTATACTTACCACCTTTGATTTAGAAGCAAACACAGTAAGTAAATTTTCTTTAAACTGAAAATAACACCATCTAATTGCCCAAGAGTCAATCTTTTGCGTCATTTGTTTTCTTAACATATAAGGTAAGTCAGAACCTCCTTTCATAAACTGATACTGCTTCTTCAGGTTCCATTTAAAATTATTATAATCTTCCATGTCCCAATCAATATTTTCCCATCTATTTAACCAAGTTCCCCAACCCCAAGATGATGCTCGTAATCCTAAATAATAATCTGACTGGCTATTATTCAAAGACTTGAGGTTCATGGTATAACCAGATATTGAAAAAATTTCATTTTTATCTTGATAAAAATTTAATGCTTGATTCATGAAATCTAAGAAATTAGGAGATGTTATTAAATCGTCCTCTATAACAATGACTTTCTTATATTGTTTAATTATCAGAGACACCCCTTTTATGATAGACACTGCAAGTCCTTGATTTGAATCAGACTCGTATATTTTTACAGATTTAAATCCATCAATTGTTTTCAAATAATCTCTAATCTTTTGAATTTTCTCTAAAGAGAGGGAGTTATCTTTTTTAGCTCCATCCGAAAAAATCATTAAATGACTCTCTTTAGCCAAAAAATTTCTCTGAAGTGCTTTAATAGTTTGTTTAGTTTCTTCAAATCTATTGTAGGTGAATAAACAGATAGGGGCTAACTCTTTCATGCTTTATTTTTTAACACTTTATAAAACGAAGGCAATAAAACTTTAAGGTATGCTTTTATTCCAAAAAGAATCCATCTTGTTTTCCAAAATTTCTTTCTAAACATCATGTATTCTTTAAAGTTTAGTCCAAGAGGTGATCTAAATAGCTCTATCCTTTTTTTTAGCGGAACTTTTGGATTTGACCATTGAGGTTCTTCATTTGTTTGGCATATACCAATATATTTTTTTGTTGTGAAGTTTTTAAACCCAGCTTGAATGGCTCTCAATCCATAATCGAAATCACCCATCGCATGTGTATAATCTGGAGATAAATTACCTAAACTAGAATATATCTTTTTGGAGATTAAAACCGTATTACCATTAATATATTTACACTGCAGGAGTTCTCCATTTGGAATAACAATTTCCGACTCTGTTCTACCTCCGTAAGAAAACTTATTTGAAAATTCAGAATTTCTAAAAGCACCGGTTACTATAAGCTCATGGTTTTCGATGATTTTGGCCTCTGCATAGCATCCCATAAGCTCAATAAGAGCATCTTCTTCTAAAATAACATCATCATTTACCCATAAGTAGAAGTCATACTCTTTGACATTTACTGCAGTTTCCCATGCTAGTCGCATTCCTTGATTCCAGAATAGACTTCCATCACCCTGAATTATATGTACGTTGGGAAAAATTTCCTTTACAGCATTAGAGGTACCATCAGAAGACCCATCATCTACTAAATAAATATCTAGATTTTCAAGATTATTGGGAAGTAGTAATTCAAATAATCTTTTAATACAGGCAACTGTTTTTGACTTTCTATTATGGCAGGTAATTAAGACAGCTATTGTTTTATTCATTTAGTAAAAACTTGGAGGTGATTGAAATAAATAAGAAAAAAAAGAATTTGTAGCAATTTCCAACAGAGGTGCATATTCCCAAGTTCCAAAGACAAGTCTATAAGTAAAAAATAGCATGAGTAAAACTGACATTATGTAATAAATTAAATCCCTTTGTTTAAACCTTGCTATAAATAAAGGGAGTATAAAAGGAAAATAAAAAAAAACATAGAAAAATAATCGACTACTTAATTCAGATTGATTCAAATTCGCAAGTATGAAAAATGAAAAGACAATCATCGTTGAAAAGAAAAATTGTGAATCTTTCTCAATTAAAAGGCGTTTTTCATTTTTATCAACTGGATTCTCTTCAGTATCTTCTATATTTTCATTAACTTTCATTAACTGTCTTCCAATTACTTTTTTACTAGTTAATGCTATTGTAATCATTGTGAACATCATCACATAGTTAAATGAATTAAAATCACCTAAATCAAAGGTTGTGTCTGCACTAGCCCTTTCTAAAATATATTTGAACGTATCATTGATATCTCCAAAAAAGTACAATAATAATTTTCCAATGTACTGATATGATAACAATAATAGTATAAGTGCAATATTTAAAAATTTATACTTTTTAAAATTTCTTAAAGGTTTAAAATAAACTAAGAAGAATAAAATTATTGATGAGGCATGAATAAAAACACCAGCTAAAACTAGCCACCATTTGTTTCTCTTATAAAAGATTTTATCTATTGCAAAGTAGATCAAAAAAGCATTTGCAATAAACTGTCTAATTAAATGGGCTGATAAACTAAATAATTGAGGAAAAAAAGCTGCTAAAACTAAACCAAAGACCAACTGACTGGTTGGAGCGTTGATTTTTATAAAGAACATTTTAACTGCCTGAAAAAACATAAAATAGGAGAAAAATGTAATTGTAAGTATCCAAAAAATAAAACTTCCGTTAGATAGATAAAAAAAAATATAGTTGAATATATAGTAAAACGGTTCTTTATAAATAGAACCCAAATACTGAAAAAAACTATAATCACCTGCCATTAAATACTGACGTCCATGATGAACTAAATCATTATCAGGAATTTTCGTCGAATTTAAAAATGCTAAAAAAAATGACAAGAATGTTATAAATAAGTTGATCAACTTACGTTTATTCACGACAAAGTTTGAAAAAAATATATTAAAAATAGTTAAAAGCCCAAGTAGTGGATTTATAAGAAAAAGAATAGCTGAAAACAACTGTAACTCTTTAGTATTAATTTTTACTTTGAACATTGTTTTTAAAATTTTCTTTTTAAATTATTGAAATTAAATAAGTAATTATTTATCCCAAACACCTTTAATTTTCTGGTTAACAATTTTAAAATATTGTATAGGCATCGTAATTAATAAAATTAATAAGCAAATGATTGATGCTATTAAAACTCCTTCACTACCCATCTCAAAATATTTGACAAAAAATATTGAAAGTGGAATATTAATTATGGCAATAAAGATATAACTTATCAATTGAATATAAAGTCTACCATAGGAGTTTACCACATATATATAAGCAGTTGTATACGATGATATTAAGTAATAAAGCACAAGATAAAGCCCTAGTTTATTATCAACATTGACATTATCTTGCCCAACCCACATTTCTATAATTTTCTCATTGATAAAAAAGAGGGTTATATATGAGATTATTAATAGCAAAAACAATTTATTAAAAAGCTTTACTTTCTTTTTAATCCATAAAAAATCTTTCTTTGCAAAAGCATCTATAAAAGAGGCTCCGTGTGAAGCTAAATATATAGTAAAGAAGAGATAAGGAATGCTATAATATTTGTAATAAATATGATAATCCGCTACTGCTTGGTCAGAAAGTAAGTTTAGGATTATCAAGTTATCAGTTGAGTACAAAATAATATAGCCAATTTGAATAACGAAAAAACTAATACTAGGTTTGACAATATCTTTTAACGTACGCTTAGAAACATTTTTAATTTTGGGAATTAATGAAGGTGATTTATATTTAAAAAAATATACCGTAAACAGGAGATATATTACTAGTAAAGGAGACATCGAAAAGATACTCACAATAACTAATTTTGATTCAAAATTCTGATTAACAACTAGATAAAGTAATATCAAAAAAAGTCCCTGACCTAATGTTTTAATCAAATTATCAATAAATGGGAATTGAAGTGATTCATAAATTACACCTATCAGTTTTACTATAAATACAGTTAGGAAGCATACAACAAGAATCCCAATTGAGTAATTTGTTTCTTCATGATAAATCTCTTGAATATTCAAAATAGAACTCAAATCAAAAAAAAAGAAACTTATTAAAAACAGCAACAATATGCTAGAAGATACAATTGAAACAAAATAATATGTGGAGCTTATGAGTTTTTTGATTTTTTGATTTTGGTTCTTAGAAAAAGCCTCTGTAAGTTTTAATTTTAAACCTTGACCTAAGCCAACATCAAAAATATTTAACCACGCAATAAATGCATAAATAGTTACCCAAACGCCATAAGTTCCCTTCCCTAAAAAACTTAATAAAACAGGAACTAACGCAAAATTAATTAGCATGTTTAGTGCTTTTAGCACTAAATTTAAACGAATACTTAATTTAAGTCTAGAGTTCCTTTTATCCATTTATTTTTGCTGACCCAATTTATAAAATATAGAAATTACTTAGCTTCTAAAAAATACCCCGTCTACCTGTAATAATTTTCCAGAATTTTTATCATGAAAACCATTCTCTAAACTAAGCAATTCAAATCCGTAAGATTCTAAAAGATCAATCATATCTCGATAAAGCATCTCACCTTCATATAATTTTACTAAAGACATTTCTATTTGTATACCTTTTATTTTTGATAGGATATCTGATGCTCCTCGTAATACATTCTCTTCAAATCCTTGTACATCTAATTTTAAAAAAACGATTTCTTTTTCATTAACAATATCGCTAAAGATTTCATTAAGTGTCTTAACAGAAATTTCTTCTGTCCCTTTATAATTTGATGCAGGAGCACTCTCAAGATGACTAGATGTCATATCTAACAGTGAGCTACTAAACAAATTTTCAGATATATTAATTGTTGAAATTTCTTCTTTATCTCCTAATGCAAAATTAAATATTTTCCATTTATTATCTTTAACGGAAGCTTTTGTTAATATTTTATATGCTTCAGATAATGGTTCAAAAGAGATTATTTCTCCCTTAAACCCTATTTTTCTAATTAACTTAGAATATTGCCCCTTGTTAGCTCCCACATCTAAAACTTTATTTATTTCAAAATGTTTAAATAATTTCATTCTTCTTGTTAAATCAGAATTCGGATACCTAACAACATCAACTTTGATTGGATTAATTATTTTTCTTATTATATTTATTATACTCATAACATTTTTTTTGGTAAGAACTCACAAAAGCATCTTTATTTCTTTTATTAAATTATCTTTTTCACTTTAGACAGTGCAGACCCAATAACTTGATGCATGTCATAATATTTATATTCTGCTAACCTTCCTCCAAATATTATATTTTTAGAATTTTCTGCTAATTTTTTATACTTTAAATAGGTCGCTGAGTTTTTATCATCATTTACTGGATAATACGGCTCACTCCCTTCTTCCCATTCTTTTGGGTATTCTTTTGTAATGATTGTTTTTGGTTGTTTCCCAAATTCAAAATGTTTGTGTTCTAATATTCTAGTATAAGGAACTTTTGCATCCGTATAATTAACCACTGCATTTCCTTGATAATTTGGAATATCTAATGTTTGATGTTTAAACTCTAAACTTCTATATTCTAATTTACCAAATTGATAGTTGAAATATTCATCTATTTTTCCTGTAAAAACAATTTTAGTAGCCAAACT
>TARA_R110001632_G_scaffold28705_8_pt1 | contig 13780 bp, 27 predicted proteins | sample TARA_R110001632 | Tara Oceans TARA_R110001632 (sample SAMEA4398266) | marine metagenome | biome: Polar Biome; feature: [SRF] surface water layer (ENVO:00010504); material: water (ENVO:00002006), including particulate matter (ENVO:01000060) such as... | depth 5 m
TTTGGACGCCTTCAAGTTGCTAAATAAATATCAACAACAAACTATAGATATTTATAAAGATCAGGACCTTGTCTCAGAAGACACCATAGAAGACTGGGATGCATCTTATAAATACTATGTTCCGCTTGTTGGCTTTGCGGTAGATACAATTGAAGAGAGCACACCTCAGGGAACTGGTGGTGGCGTAAGTGTCTTTGGCAGAGAGGTAATGGAAGCAAAGGGAAGAACCACGGAATCAGGACCTCCTTTTGAGCAAGCGGTATTTAGAAGACAGTCAGCGGTTGTTCGCGGGGAAAAAAATCATGTCAACAAGACCCTATCAAATTTAATTAAACAGTTCCCAGATAAGAAACTCTGGCAGGTTAGGGGTGTAAAAAGAAATGAAAGACCTCATGTATGGGATGGCAAGGAATCAAAGATAGGCTTTAAAGAGGGGGGAGAACAAAGGTTTATTGTTATTAGGGATCAAAGACTTGCCGAGGGATTATCATCTTGGGGGTCATCAGAAATTAACTGGTTTGTAGGTAAAATGAGGGGGGTAACGGGAATGCTGTCAACTCTTTACACATCTTTAGCCCCAGAATTTATTGTTGGAAACTTCTTTAGGGATTATCAAACAGGATATTTTAATATTCTTGCAGAGCAAGAAATGCAGGGTGGAAGGGCAGAGGGATTAAACTTATCAAGGGCTTTCAAGCCTATAAATATTGCCAAAACAATGAGACAGCTTAAGGATGGGTATGTAACTGGAAAATTAGAGTCTAAGGACCCAGAGGCATATGCATTGTTTGATGCATTCCAAAGGTTTGGCGGTCAAACTGGATATGTTAATGCCAGAGATATTGATCAAATCGCAAAAGATATGGAAATTCTATCCAACGCCCACTCTGGAAAGAAAACAGTTGATGCCATGAAGTCTTTTAAATCTGCCTTTAGGCTTGTAGAAAATTTAAACAATGCTGTAGAGAACACAGCTAGGTTTGCTGTCTTTAAAGAATACATACAAACTGCCGGCGGGATGAAGAAAGCATCCGCTGAAGATTTAGAATCAGCAGCCGTTCTTGCAAAGAACTTAACAATCAACTTCAACCGATCCGGAAAACTTGGACCAGTCGTAAATGCTTTTTATATATTTGCCAACGCCTCAGTTCAGGGGTCTGCTAATTTATTTAGAGGCATGGTTCCTGTCGGCTTTAAAGATGGAAAGATGGTATGGACCGGGGTTACAAAAGCTAAGAAGCAGGTTGTTGGCGGTCTTATGTCATTAGGAGCCTTAGTAGAGATGTACTCAATGTTAGTCTCTGACGAGGATGAGGATGGTCGATTAATGGTTGACAAAATTCCAGCTCACGAAAAAGAAAGATTTATGATTATTCCTATTCCGGGTGTTAAATACCAAGACGGGAAAGTAACAGCTACTAAGTACGGCTATGCAGTAAATGGCAAGCCCCTTGCCTTAGCCATGCCTCTGCCATATGGATATAATGTGTTTTATAATATGGGAAGAATGTCTGTTGAGGTAGCAAGTGAGCCCATAGTTGGCTATCAAAGAAAGACACCTTTAGAGATGGGCAAAGATATTGCGGGAATAGCTGTAGGCTCTTTCTCTCCACTGGGAATAGCTTATAACCAAGGACAGGGCATTGATCTTTTTAAAACAGCAGTTCCCTCGGCGGTCAAACCAATATATGAATCAGCGGTTAATCAGAAATGGACAGGCGCCCCTGTATACAAAGAACAGTTTCCAATGTCTGTCCCAGTACCACAGTCATCCCTTAAACTAAAAAATACAAACGAATTCTATAGAGAATTTACAATGATGATGAACCAAAAAACTGGTGGCGGAAAATTTGATTCCGGTGGGATGGACTTTAGCCCTGATAAAATAAAGTTTTATTTGCAAGCATACTTGGGTGGAATGTATACCATGGCTGAGCGATCAGCCTCTCTTAGTGGAAAAATTTATGACAACATGGTTCTTGGAACCGACCAAGAAATCACAATGAATGAAATTCCTTTTGTTAGGGTTCTTACCGCGGAACCTCAAGACTATGTTGATGCCGGTAGATATTATGAAAACAAAGAACTGGTCAAAAAAATTGCAGGAGAATTTGTTAACTACGCAAAAGCAGGAGACTCTGCTGATCTCAGGGACTACAAAGATAGAACTGAGTTTGATAGGGTTTATTTAAGAATCAACGCTATGCTTAAAGAGTCTGATAAAAAGTTACTTGATTTAAGTAAAAAAGAAAAAACAATAATGAAACTAAGAGATAAAAATTACGTTCGTTATATAAATATGTCTGACAAAATTGACCAAGAAAGACATGACACACACATTTCTTTTAATAGGAAGTTCGATAAATTGTTTAGGAAAATAGAAAAAAAGAAAGAACTAAAAGAATCGCAGGACTAATACACACTTAGGATGAGTTTCAAACATGACGCTCGAGAATAGCCCCGCGAAAAGGTATCTGATTAAGATATCAAAGTATTACTAACCTCACAAGCATCACTTAAATAATCCTTAGATAAGTGAGCATATCTATTTACAATATTAAAGTCGGACCACCCACCAAGATGCTGCAGAGTGTGTAAGGGAGTACCATTCTGCACATGATGAGTAGCCCATGTATGACGAATATCGTGCCACCTGAAGTCCTCTAGGTTAGCTTTCTTTAGAGCTGTATACCATCCGGTATTAGAAGCCCTATTCATTTTCTTACCCGCATATGTAAAGACATACTTCCCAGTGGGGGTAATAGATGCAAGTAGTTTCTTGCATTCTCTGTTTAAAGGGACAGACAAACCTTTTCCATTCTTAGTCTCGTCTGCATGAAGAGAGATCATATCCTCTTCTATATCAGCCCACTTTAGGTTAAGGCAGTTAGACATCCTCACCCCAGTAAGGAGTGAAAAAATGAAAGGTTTCTTTAGATGTGAGGGGAGTTTATCTAATAACCTTTTTATATCATCTTGAGTAAAGAACTTGATTCGCTTGGAATCTTCTTTAACTCTTTTCACTATAGGTTTGGCGTCTAACCACCCTAATTCTTCATAGGCGTACATAAGTACGGCTCTAAAATAGTTTAAGTATCTGTTAACAGTTCCGGGAGAACCATTAATTCCGGATCGAGCGTGAGCTATATCCTGCTTTTTAATATCGTTGACATCACAACCTGAGAATAAAGAATCAAAGTACTTCCTATAAGTCCAATCGTTCTTGCCCATTTTCTTGAATCTATAATATTCTTTGAGGGCATTGTCCCAAGTGTTCATACAGTTTCTCTGATAACAAAGTGCTGAGTGTGGCTAATAACAGAATCAATTTTTTCATCTAGGTGTTTATAGAATCTTGTGTATTCCATCTTTTCAATATATGTATAATCTTTCTCGTTAATTATTCTAATCTCTTGTTTACAGTGCTCTTTGAGAGCAAGTATGTTTTCTATTGTGATCAAAGCATTCTCCTATAAAGATAAATAAAGAACTAAAGTTGTATAAAACATTCCAAACAAACCCATTAAGATCATTTCATTGTTGTTCATTACCACCACCTCTTAATTACATAAAAATAACAAACAATACTAAAAACAATAAGTACCGCAATCATTGTTAAAAATGTGATTGCTAGTATGTTTATTAGTGTTTGCATTACAATGTATACAATAATTGCATACACGTTCAATGTCAAGAAATATTTTGAATAACGTACTTTTTAAAGATGTGATTTGGAACAAGGCAGGCTACCTTTGCAGTGGTGTCTCCTCTCCCGGTTATCTTCTGTGATGGTATGTTGTTAAGCATGATGCACTCTATTAACTTCTTTGGAGTAGTCCATGCAAAACCATTGCCTGTATAAAAAACCCAGTAGTCAGCCTTGGTGGCTAGGAGAGCTGAGGGCTTACCGTACATATAAAGCTCAATAAGCATATTGCCTGTCTTGCCCGTAAGAAGGTCTACCTTTACCTCAACGGTCTTATTATTTTCCGGGATAAAAATATCGTAGTCTTTAAACTTGCCATCAATTAAAACAGCGAGCGGATATTTTTTTTTAATAATTGTTAGAACCTTTTCCTCAATAGCCTTGCCGGTTTTAAGGTCCTGCTGAAAGACAGAGTCCACTACTCGTACTTAGATTTTATGTCCGCGTAGGTTTGTTCATCGACCAGTGATTTAATTGAGATGTCATTAAACTTATGGTCTGAGATTATGATAGATAATAAAAGATCAATACATTTTTTATCTTGCTCAACAGCTCTCTCGGATGTACCTGCTAGACTAACAACCTGCTTGATAGCGTCTCTTATATTTAGATTGTCAATGTTTTTCATTTTTTGTAACTCCAACCACCTTTCATTCTGAGGTTCCATCTGTCTAATGATGTACCCCTCAGCGGCGTTGTGAATATTAATTAGTTTTTTTTGTAAATCAGAGTATGTGTTCCACTGGGTAATATCTTCTTGCCATCTTCCGCATGACCTGCATCTAATATCACCTAGGGTAGAGGTGCAAACTCCACGACATGGAGTCGATGATAAGCTTGCCTCTCCCAAGACAGAAGCGAGTCCACCTGCATTAGATAGACTCTTTTCCTTTAAAGCGTTCATAAAAATTACGGTACTAAAATATCTCCGTTTTTATTATCTGCTTCTGATTCTACAGAACTTTCAGGTTGTTGTACAACTTCAAACTTCTTGGGAAGTAAATCCTGAAGCTGTCCCTGATCAGCATTAGCACCCATCTGAAGAAGTCTTACAACCTCTCCTACAATTGGCGATATAGTGCTGTTATAAAATTGCATACCGGCTATTTTATTTTTAGCCGCATCAGACAAAGTGTCTACGTCATAAGACCTAGCCTCTCCATCTACAGTAATAGTTATATTGTTTGGACCCGCGTCATCTTTTATTATTTCGCTCATGATTAAAACGGAATGTCGTCCTGAGTTACAGCGCCGGGCGTATTATCAACAGGTGCTTTAGAAACTTGCTCATCCTTTGGCTTAAATGCAAAAGATAAAGCAGGAGCCTTTTCATTTGCTCCGGGCTTGCGTTTCCACGCTGATACCCAGTGCTCAACGCCACCAATGTTGGCAGTGCCAGTAAAGTCAGGATGCTTCTCAGTTTCCTTTTTATCATTCTTCCAAATAGAACCACGATTAGTATTATCAAATTCCATAATTACACTTTCTCCTTGTTCGCCCACTCTTCTAAAATTTTATTAACCATGTATGCAACTTTGCGGTCCCAAAAACGGTGCCCCTTAGTCTTGCTAGCTTTCTCAAGCTTGTCATGCACAGCCAATTCAATCCTCGAAGATATAGACTTCTTATTATTGTTAACAGACATTACTCTTTTTCCTCCACTAATTTAGTGTAGATTCTAGAATCTCCTTCCGACCTATAACCTTCAAGAATATCTTGTTCGATCTTTTGGTCTTTCACAAACCTAGAGTAGTTAATCCTTCCTTTGGCATGAGTCATATGACCCTTGACAGAAGAAGTACTAAAAGAACCTCCATGTTGTTTAATCAACACAGCAGATAATTCTTTCTTCCTGTCTTCCAACAGTCCGATTTTCTGCTTGAGGTCTCCTAGTTCTTTTAATGTTCCGGCAAGCTGTAAAGAGGCTTTGCACTCTTCAACTTTTTTATAATTAACCCCGGGCTCTTCTTTTCCTTCAGACCATCTTGCGATGTTCTCAGGTTGTTTCATTGCCTCGAGGTACCAGTCCATAAACTCTTTTCCTTTTGGGATATAAATTTCTGCCCATCTTGGGTCCCTTGGTATCCACTCCTGATAGTGCTCTTCATCGCTATACCACTGAAAGAAAAGCATCTCATCGATTTCCATGCACGCCATACCAAGTTGCATCTGATGCCAGTAATTTCTTTTTTGTTCTTTAACATTTGAGCAGGGCTTAGCCTGTGGACATTTAACTTCTACTGCAGAAACCTTTCCATTTCTACCTTTGAGCATAATTCCATCCGGAGACATTCCAAGCCAATTGTAATCAGGGTGTATGACGAATGATGGTTGTGTGATTTTATATCCCATTTTTTCAAGACAGGCTAATGCTACTGGCTCGCTATCTTTACCATGTGTAATTGCAAACATAGCTCTTGAATCAAACGGGTCTTGTGTAAGCCTGTGAGCCTCTCTGTACATATCTCTGCCCAAAGCGTCCCATTGGTCTCCGGAAGTCCAAATGTCTTCCTTAGCGGCTTTAGCAATCCTAGTGCCGGTTAATCTATTTGTTCTTTGATCGTGCCATGCCTGACTTCCTTGCTCAATCATAGTCCGTCCTCGTTTAATTTAACTTGGTCATAAATAGCTGTAAGCTTAGCCTGCTTCTCTTCATTACTTTCTAACTGCGCAACTTTTAAATTCCTGTTGAAAATATCTTGCAGAGCATCGTTGTTTGGCGCTGTGTTCAAGTCGTTTCTATATTCCTCATAGAAGTCAACCTCATTTAATTCTTTGGTTACCTGTACTGCAGGCTCTTGACCTTCAAGCTCAGGCTCAACTACTCCCTCAAAGGGAACGCAGAAAGTTTCAAGCAACGCGCTTCTATAAGCAAAACTTCTAGCGGCTTCTAAGTCTTTGCACTGGGCTGATTTACTTTGTCCAACATATGATCTATCTAAATAACTGCCATCCTCTGTGCAATAAAATCTAATGGTTCCATTGATAGTTGTGTATGTTGTTTTTCCATCGCTTTGATAGTCAGTCTTAACATCTAGCTCCGGTTGGACCACTGTTAAAATTTTATTTTCAAACAATGGCTTTGAGAAAGATTGAATCACTTGATCAATTCCTCTGTATTTATATTTTTGAAAATTATTTACCCCGTCTTTGCCAATAGGATTCTGGAACATATGTTCTTGAACATTCTGCAGGGCGTTAAATATCTTAGGTGTTGTCATGTTTTTATACCTCTTTGTTATACCTGAGTTGATTGTAATCTTTAAATTAAATATAAACAAGTCTTTACAAAGATTATTTTTTCATGTTAATCTTGCCGCACTTAGGAGATTTAAAATATGGCATTAGAATTTATAACAAAAGCACTCCGGGAAGAAACCACCCCAACCCAAAAACTTATACTCATTATTCTTGCAAATTATTCTGACGAATTTGGGGAAAGTTATCCATCACACAAAACGATGATGAAACTTACAGGATTGTCGTTAACAGCGATCAAGTCTAACTTAAATAAATTAAGAGATAAGGGTAAGCTAGAGTGGAAACAAAGAAACAATTCAAGCAACCTATATCACCTAACCTTAGGGGGGTCGTTAGGTGTCTATGGGGGGTCGGCTAGTGGCTACAATACTAAAGCTAATACTAAAAAGATATTAATACTACCTTTAGAAAAGATTCATGAAATTTATCTAAAGCATTGTGACAGAGTGTTTTTTATACAAGATAGAAATTGCTTCGCGGCTAATGACAGTTACAAAAAATTAAAACAAGCCACAAAAAACGATGTGTTTTCTCCAAGGACTGGTGCAAAGTTAGACTTAAACACAGAGGAATTTTGGATAGCCTACTTCAAGGTAGCTAATTCAGAGGGTCATAGAAAATGGATAAGATCATTTTGGGACAAGAAACCTAGACTTCAGACTATGCTTAACGTCAAACAATTTAACACCATAATAGAGAGGAGATATGGATAAAATAACAGACCTAGAATCAAACATTATAGGGTCAATGATTTTGGAAGGAGATCAGTTTCACAAGGCTCAGGAAAGCGGACTTATGCCGGATGATTTTGAATACCGATCTTACAGAGAAATATATCAATCAATGATAGAGGCTAACTCAGCAGACATAGTTACCTTAACAACAAAAATTAAAAACCCTATGGTGATACAGGACGCCAAGGACTCAGCAATCAACTGCATATCTTCAGCCGGATTTGAGTCATGGCTAAGGCTGATGTTTGATAAGACCGCAAACAACAAGCTTAGAAATCTTGCAACCCTAATACCCGAAATTGTGGATGAGAAAGGACCAATTGAAAATAAAATAGATCAGATAAATTCTATCTTAGTTGAAAATAAAATTACTAAGAACTTTGGCTCGCCACTTGTTATTGCGGACGTTATGAAAAGTGTGAAAGAAGAAATATCCAACGCTAAGATGATGTCTAAAAATTTAATTCCTACTGGGTTTGATAACATCGACAAAAAGATACATGGATTTAAAAGGGGAGACCTGATTATTGTTGCCGGAAGACCCGGGATGGGAAAGACAACATGGGCTTTAAACATTGCGGCTAACAACATCAACAAGGACAAGACAGTGCTTGTATTTTCTCTTGAGATGACCAATGAGCAGTTAGTTAAAAAGATTATTAGCGCTGAGTCAGACCTAAGCATGGATAAACTAATGACTGGAAACCTAACAGAGGATGACTGGAAAAAATTTAACAAGGTTGAGTCCGACATGAGCCAAAAGAATTTTTATGTTTATGATAAATCACCAATAACTATTGAGACCTTAATCAACAAAGCCAAGACAGTGCAGGCTGTAAAAAACATTGACCTAATAGTAGTTGACTACTTGCAACTTCTTATGACATCTAGCAAGGCTCCGGCTAATGCAGACTCAAGGGCGGCTTCAATGAGTTACATCTCCAACCTACTTAAGGGACTTGCTAAAGATGCAGGGTGCCCAGTTATTGCTGTGTCACAGCTCAACAGAGGCGTTGAGGCTCGGGTTGATAAGAGACCTATACTTTCAGATTTAAGGGACTCAGGTTCAATAGAGCAGGACGCTGACATGGTGTTTATGCTTTACCGTCAAGAATATTACGACAGCCTAGACTCCGGGATGGCAGAAATAATTTGTAGAAAAAATAGAATGGGAGAGTCCGGAACTTTTGAGCTTGGATTTGATGGGGCACTGTCAAAGTTTATAAATTCTGAGGACATTGCTTTCGGGAAAAAGAAAAACGACTACGGCATAATTTAAAAAGGAAAAGATATGATTGACTCACAAGAAAATTTTCATCAAAAGTTAAGAGACTTAGCACCAGTAGTGTCTGAGGCTAGGGTAAAAGTCTTAACAGCAGAAGCAACACTCAAAAAAATATTTTGGGTAGAGTTATGCAAAGCCAAGGACGAGGGCGAAAGAAGTTACAACGCTCAAAAATCTAAGGCAGAAGCTACTGAGAACTATTACAAGGCATCAATGGATGTAGCTGTTGCCAAGGCAGGCTATGAGTCTTGTCAAATAGAAAAGCAGTCAGTGGATATGGAGTTTGAGGAATGGAGAACTAAGATGGCAAACCTAAGGAGTGAGAGAAATAGATATGGAGCATGATAACTTTAAAAACTTCTGTTCAGTAATGTATCAAGAATGTAAAATAGAAAGACGTCAACACGGGGAAAAGGAAATATCCTATAACGAATATGTTAGTAGAAACCAAAACCTTTTATTAAAACTATATGCAGAGCAGGACACCAACAAAAGAAGAAAAGGAATGGATGAACAAAGTAGCTGACATGGGCTGTATTGTTTGTAGTGAATTCTATGGGGCTGATAGTCCCGCTGAGGTACATCACTTGGATGGTAAGACAAAAAAAGGTGCACATCTTTTGACCATACCTTTGTGTTACAGACATCACAGGGAAGGGGCAAACAATAAAATGTATGTCTCCCGCCATCCATACCTATATGAGTTTGAGAAAAGGTACGGCACTCAGGAAAGTTTATTAGAAAAAGTTAGGGAGTATGTATGAGCAAGGGTTCAACTAGAAGACCGGAAAGAGATACTAAATATCAAGATAACTGGGAAAAAATTTTTGGGAAGAAAAAGAAAAAGGAAAAGGAGAAAAAATGAAATGCTATCACTGTAACTCTAATCTTATTTGGGGCGGAGATCATGACATAGATGAAGAGGACATGGAGTTCTCTATCGTAACCAACCTATCCTGTCCAAGCTGTCATTGTTTTGTAGAAGTCTATCTACCCAAGCAAGAAAATGGATGAGGACATGGATAAGTATTAAGGAGAATAAAATGAAATATGTAATTAAAATTAAAGAAGTTAAGACAGAAAGATATGCAGTTGAAGCAGAATCTTTAAAAGAAGCAAAAGAACAAGCGCATTGGAGATTGATAACGCAAACCAATCCATCTGTTGAGCCTGAGTATTCTTATAAAGTATTGCACGAGGATAATTCATGCCAATAAAATATAAAAAAAGTCAGCGCACGAAAAACAAGAGCACTGGAAAAATGCAGACACAACATTTCTTTGTTAAGGAACTTATGAATAGTGAACTGAAGGACCTGTTAGTTTCAGCCGCAACAAAGCCAAAGGTAAAACTTAAGATTTTAAATGAGTTGGTTAGGCGCAAATTAAGTGGAGTCAATACTAGAATTAATTAAATTGAGGGGAGCAATAGTGAAAATAAAAATATTTATTATGTTGTTGATATTTACCGGTTCTTCTTTAGAGCCCAGTGAGTATTCTAAAAAACAGCAATTTATATATTGTAGGGATTTGCTGTATACAACATACCCCGAAGCAATCAATCAAATTGAATGGAGGTATTGCATGAATAAGGAACCACCCAACAAAAGGAAAGGATATGTCAAATAAAAAAATAGAAAACAAATTAAATTTATGAGTTATTTAGCTATGTATGATGAGAACACAACAAAGATTGCCCAAAATCAAAAAGACAACATAAACCCTGATCACTATAAAGGGAGTATAGAGTGCATTGATGCAATCGAAGCCAGCATGACCAAGGAAGCCTTTAGAGGATACTGCAAGGGAAACATACTGAAGTATGTTTGGAGATATGAAAACAAAAACTTAAAAGAGGACCTCCTTAAATCTCAGTGGTATACAAGCAGGCTTGTTAAAACCTATGAAACACAAGACTGAATTTGGTGACATAGATCACCTAGCATACGCACACGCCATAAGTCTACTCAAAAGCCATAAAGAAAGAGTCAATTATTTATCTGATTTAGGTGATGGCTATCCTGATTTAATATATCTTTTAGCCATGCAGATGGGACTTGCAAAAACTATTGCTAGCCTCCCCGATCGCGGGGAAAGAAAGAAGGCTTGGGAAGAACTGCCCAACAACTCTATGAAGAGCATGGTTTATCATAGAGTAGTGGATATTTTTAAAAGAAAGTCACAATAAACAAATGCCTCAGATAGGAGGGGAAAGCTTAAAGCTTGCACTCAAGAGTTATTACTCATAAAATTAGGTATGTTTATTTTTATTAAAAGACTTATGACCAAGGCGAAAGGATTATGGGCAAATATACGCGCCAAAAAGAAAAGAATAGCAGCAGGCTCAGGTGAGAAGATGCGCAAAGCAGGGGCAAAAGGCGCCCCAACCAACAAAGCCATCAAAAGATCACAACGTAAAAAAAGGAAGTAGCCATGAATCCAAAAAAAACCAAACCTAAAAAGAAAAAAACTAAACCTATAAAAAAAGGTTATTAAGCAATGAAAGGTGTAAAGCATTATAAAAAAGATGGCACTGTCTACAATGGCAGTACTCATAAAATGTCTGATGGCACCCTACATTCAAACAAACAACACACCAAGACAAGCGTAAGGCTATATCACTACGGCGAGCTAAGTAAAACAGCTAAGAAAAAAGCCATGTCTGGCAGAAAGAAATAGAAAATGGCTCACGAAGATAGGAAGGCAAACCTATTAAAAAAGCACAGCCTCAAAGGCGTTAACAAACCCAAAAGAACTAGCGGACATAAAACAAAGTCTCACGTTGTATTAGCTCAGGACGGGCACACGCTTAAACTTATACGTTTTGGTCAACAGGGCGTCAGTGGCGCGGGAAAGAACCCATCCACAGAAAAAGATAAAGCAAGAAAGAAATCATTCAAAGCAAGACACGCCAAGAACATAGCCAAGGGAAGAATGTCCGCGGCTTACTGGGCTGATAAGGTTAAGTGGTAGCATGAAGATATGGCTAACAGAATTTACTCACGATGACGAAATTTTCGATGGTCCTAGAATCCACGCACACACCCAAGAGGATGCTGAGCAGGTAGCAGAGGAACTAGGGGTTGTTTTTGTTGGTGAGCTTGCTGACATCTATGTTAACCGCAAGGAAGTTCCGCGCATTGTTCACTAATTATGGTTCTATATACAGAGAGACAACTTAAAAAAAGTTGGCTTCAATATAAAAAAGAAATGGAAGAGATGGACTTGCCGGTACCAACCTACAATGAGTTCAGGGAAATGTTTGAACAATACTGGGAGGACCACTATGAGCAAGAAGGCTGAGCTACTAGACAAGTTTAAAGAGAAGGGACATGACAGGGTTATGATCAGATGGGTCCCAAACAATCCATACGGGAAAAGAGAAAAGGTTACTGGTTGGACTTATAAGTTATCCGGAGATACTGCTTGGTGTAAGCTTGGAGATAATATGGAAGACGCTGTAAAAAACTTGGACCTAATCTAATCTCATTAACTCTTCAGAGACAACGGCTATTGCTAACAAAGCATTCTCTAAATCTCGCCTACTTACATCACTGGGATAAGCGTCAAAAATAGCATTATCCTGATAATCAAATTCATTACCTTTCTTTAATTTTCTAGCGACTTCGAGGATGGATTCTTTTATTAGCATGACCCTCTATCTTAAATAAAAAAAGCCCCCTGATCAACGAACAGGAGGCTCAAAAGTTACTTATATTTTCCGATTACATCTTGACAAGACATTAATCAGAACCTTTTAGATTTAGACCACCTCCTTTTTGTTGAAGTAGTCTAAAAGGTATCATGATTTTATCATGGGATTCTTTTTTCTCCCGCCCTCCCTAACCTCGAAGGTAGTAACCCGCTCTCCGCAGTCACCACATTCACGCCTGCGATAAATCACATCGCCATCAAGATAAGGTCTTGAATCAATAACCTTTGTTGGACCGCCGCACTCGCCGCAGTTCACGCGTCCCTCCTGTATTCCCAAGGAATGGTTTTGATATTCGTTGGCAGTTCTTTCAAAAGCTTTTCCAGTGCCCTATCTTTAATACGCTGAACAATCCAATAAGCATCAGTGCTAATGTAGTTTTCAACCTCACAGGCTTGGTAATCAAAACACCTAGCCATGTTATACAGGGACCTAGCATCTGTGACGCGGGGAGCCTCGCAAGACATACTGCCGCAAGCATCAACATAATTTACATCACCGTACATCCAACCATCAGCCTCTTCTTCAGGGTACCTACTGGTATAGCTCGCAATGTTAGCGTTAGCTAATATCGTGGCGATCACGCTCGGGGAAGAACAAGAAACCTGAGTCTTGTGATAAATGTTGTAGATGGTAGGGTCATCTCTATACATGAAGCTAGCAAGTTCAGCTATGTGCTCAGGGGCTACTAAGAACGCGCTCATCTGTACACCCCCAAGAACTTGTCACTCCACTCAAGAATGTTTAGCTTGGTCTCAAGATTCATGGTGTAATCAGAGATGCTCTCATCCCAGTCATTACAGTTCATCCACCAAACCCAACCACTAGCCTCACCATCCTTATCTAGGACATAGATGGTGCACTCATCGACCTCGAACATCATGTCCACTCCGGCGCTTATATCTGAGGTTGGGTCCAAGAGCTCCTCGCCCTCACACTCAAGCTCAAATTTGTATCCATTATCCACTATCAGGCTTAACAACCCTTTAGCGAACGATCTTCTTAATCCTTCATAATCCATTACACACCTCCTCTAATAATTAAAAAATAAAAAGCAATTACCCATAGGATAAAAACCAACTC
>TARA_R110001632_G_scaffold71407_4_pt1 | contig 13767 bp, 2 predicted proteins | sample TARA_R110001632 | Tara Oceans TARA_R110001632 (sample SAMEA4398266) | marine metagenome | biome: Polar Biome; feature: [SRF] surface water layer (ENVO:00010504); material: water (ENVO:00002006), including particulate matter (ENVO:01000060) such as... | depth 5 m
AAAACAGGCAGCACGCAAGGTGGAACGAGTATAAACACTCATACGCAAGTGTATAGCAGAGCGTTTATTGCATCGGATATTACTGTAATTAAGAAAAAGCCAAACGAAAGATTACATTATGTTGCAGCTTCCTCTACAAGAGCGGGCGTTGGTGCGGGCTTAAGCAGAGTTACCGTAAATCAGAATTTTACAGAAGCTTTCGCAGGCGTTAAAGTGCCTAGAGCAATAGGCAGTACTATAAATATTACAACTAGCCTAGCTCCAACAGCTTGGGAGGTTGGCGACATTATAACATTAACCGCCTACGAGTTTAATAACGATAGAAATCTTAATGATCAATATCAAGTGCGACTTAAAGTTACCGCACTTCCGCAAGCGGGTACACCAAAGTTTGTTCCCTGTGTTATAATGTCTATATCTTCTGATACTCCAGATATTGAATTAAACTGGGAGTGCGTGTTAGACGAGGATCCACCTATGTTCGAAGCTTCATTCCCTAGGTTTGCATACAGATGGCGTTATATTGATGGGGAAGTTTCTGCTTTTTCTCCGTGGACTAATCCTGTATTTGTGCCTGGTACTTTTGATTACGGGTCGTTCAACGCGTACAATGAGGGCATGGCTAACAACTTACGCAAGCTAACATTTAGTAATTTTGAAGCCCCACCTGCAGATGCTACTAAGGTTGAAATTTTATATAAAGATTCATCTGAAAACATAATTTACAAAATAGACGAAAAAGATGCAGCGGCGTCTTCGGTTGTTTTGCTTTCAGAGGTTGCTACAAGTGTTGTTGAATCTAATCAAATACTCAGGCCTTATGATAATGTGCCTATAAAAGCTAAAGCTCAAGAAATTATTGGCAATAGAATTGTATATGCTAATTATGTACAAAACTATGACATTGCTGATGAAGCTGACATAACGGTTACTGCTCAGTCTAATAATATTACTGAAATAAACAATCCTGAGGAAAGTATTAAATCTTTAAGAGATTACCAAATAGGTATTGTTTATGTAGATGAAAACGGTCGCGAGACACCTGTATTTACGAATAGTTCAAGCACAATAAAAATTGGCTTAGACAAATCATCAAAAGTTAATAAGCTTAAAGCTGCCTCAGGGCAAGATGCCCCATCTTGGGCTACTCACTTTAAATATTATGTTAAAGAAATATCAAACGAGTATTATAATATTTCTTTAGATAGATACTATGCAGATCCTGATGGATTTATGTGGCTATCTATACCTAGCGCTGAAAGAAACAAAGTTCAAGAAGGTGACTTTTTAACTCTTAAAAAGCAGCATCAAAGTAATACGCCTGTAACCGAAAAGGCTAGGTATAAAATATTAGATATTAGCAACGAAGCTCCTGAACCTATAAAAACTAAAAGAAAGTTTAAGGTTTCAGCGGGCTGTACAAAAGGATCAGATGCCGCAGCAATTGCTTCTGGCTTAAAAACATTTAAATTTGTAGGGCCTAATCCAAATGCTGGTAATAGCGAATTTGTAAGCTCTTTAAACCAAGATGTGTATGTAAGATTCGTTGCAGGCCTAAATAGAACAGCGTTCTACGAGGTAGAGAGTGGTGGGTTTACTAGTGATTCTAGCAATCATTACGAAGTAACTTTAAATAAAAAGCTTTCAACCTACACTTGGTTAGGTAGTGCTACAGACATAACGGTTGAGGTGCATGATAGAAGAACCGATATACTGCCAGAATATATTGGTAGATTTTTTATTAAAATTAACAGAGATGTTACTTTTGACGAAAATATTATTTACAACTTTACAAATAACCCGGGAGACTATCAACAAGATGGCACTGCTAATCCAGGGGTAATTATTGATAATATATCTGATGATCCAGATATAGATAATATATTTTTAACTCAAAACGGGTGGGATGAGCATGCTAATGCCCAACCTAGTGTAACATTATTTGGCAAACCAACGATTAACTCCTACAAGTTTAGTTTAGTGTATGCTCCATGGAACGGCACTTATCCTGTGGGAGGGAGCGGGTTACAAAGTTTTGATACTAAAGCGGTAGTTGGGGCAGTAGTGCAATTTAGACAAGCAACGGGGGGCTGGAGCTCTCTATATGAGGTTGCATCTGTTACTAAAGGATCTTATGTAAGAGGACAAGGGACAGGTGGCGTTGAAGAGGGCGATGATGAAAACGGTTACTATTGGAATTACACCTTAACAACAGCATATACAGATGAAGATATTGACCCTGAACAAGTTAGGGTTTCCGTAAGAAAAAGAACACAACCTACAGTTTTTGACGAAGATAGTGACGTATTGCCTGAACAAAATCCAGCTATATTTGAAGTTGAGCCAAGCCCCGCAGTAGATATAGATTTATATTACGAAGCAACAGAGGCTTTACCTATTGGGCAACTAAGCAATAATCACACGCTTGATTACTTTAATGTTTATTCGTTTGGGAATGGAGTTGAATCAAATAGAATACGTGACGATTTTAATGCAAAGCTTTTAGGCAAAGGAGTTAAAGTTTCTAGTGTAATCGATACACCGTATGTGCAGGAGCGTAGAAAATCGGGCTTAATATACAGTGGGCTGTTTAATAACACTAGCGGTTTAAATGAATTAAATCAGTTTATACAAGGTCTTAAAATAACAAAAGACTTAAACCCTATATATGGCGGTATACAAATTTTAAAGGCAAGAGATACTGACTTAGTTACTCTTTGTGAAGACAAATGCTTTAAAATTCAAGCTAATAAAGATGCTTTGTTTACTGCTGACGGTAATCCTAACGTAACTTCTACTAACAACGTATTAGGCCAAACAATGGCATATGCAGGTGAATTTGGAATATCTAATAACCCTGAATCTTTTACAACGTACGGCTTTAGATCATACTTTACAGACAAAGCTAGAGGGACTGTGATACGGTTATCCATGGATGGTATTACCGAAATTGCAGAAAGTGGTATGTCGGATTACTTTGAGGATAAGCTTAAAGCTGCCTCTGGAGCTATTATAGGCTCGTATGACGAAGCCGGTGGTTCTTATAATGTATCATTCAGCAATGATGAATCTGTTGCCTTTAAAGAAGGTGTGAGAGGCTGGACTAGCAGAATGTCTTTTGTACCCGAGGCTGCCATATCTTTGAACAACAATTATTACACTATGAAAGGCGGCGAACTATGGCTACATAACAGTGCAATACGTTCTAATTTTTATGGTGTGCAAGAATATTCAACAGTAACTCCTATATTTAACGACGCACCGTCTAGTATTAAAAACTTTAAAACACTATCTTACGAAGGTGATGCGGGCTGGGTAGCAGATGTGCTTACAGACCAACAAGACGGAGAGGTAGAAGCTTGGAAAAAGAAAGAAAATCTTTACTTTAACTATATTAAAGGGAAGGCTACTACGCTGTCAAATATTGATTCAGGCGAATTTGCAGTGCAAGGGTTAGGAAATCCAACAAGCACTGAAGAAGATAGCGCTACTATTGATGGTACTAGTGTACAAACTTATAATCTTGTTTTTCCAAAAGCACTAAATGTTTCTTTACAAAAAGGAGACAAAGTATATTTTACTGACGCTAGTGCTAGTGATGCTGTAAAAATTATAGGTACTTGCGGTATTGTAAATGGAAATATTGTAACGGTTATATGGGAGAATCCTTTTAACGAACCGGTTACTCAAGACTTTATATTCTTTGTAAAAGACACTGAAAAAAATACTTCAGGTATAATAGGTTACCATGCATCCATTGAAATGAAAACAACTAGCTCAGACAAAAAAGAGCTCTTTGCTGTTAACTCTGAAGTGTTTATCAGCAGTGAATAATACGTAATAATAAATAATAACTTAATATAATACGAATGCCATTAATAGACAGCGTAATCCAAGGAGGCGTAGGAATTGCTTCCGGTATTATAGGTCATAAAAAAAGAAAGGCCGAGCAGGCAACTGCTCAGTCGCAATATGACCAGAACATGACGAGGTATCAGTCTCAGGATTTGTCAAACCCATATGCTAATATGGAAAACGTTTATGAAGACCTTACTGTTAACACTCAAGCAGCAGACTTTGCGGCACAGCAACAATCGCAGGGTATGGCTAACACTATGCAAGGCATGAAAGGCGCGGCTGGCGGTAGCGGTATTGCAGCATTAGCACAAGCAATGGCTGGTCAACAATCGCAAAACGCTCAAGGCGCTTCAGCTGATATTGCAAGACAAGAAGCTGGTAATCAAAAAGCTCAAGCACAAATGGCTGGTCAATTACAGTCTATGGAGCGCGAAGGCGATATGATTTCAAGATCTTTAGAAAGAGAGCAATCAGAAACAGAGTTAGGCATGAGTCAGCAAAGACTAGGCGCTGCAAATATTGCACGGCAAGAAGCCACTCAAGCTTTAGTAGGAGGAATTGGTCAAGTTGCAGGTGGTGTAATGAAAGCAAATCCGGCTATAGCTGCAATGGGTGAACTAGCAGGCGGTGAAGGTGTTGGTGGATTTGTCGGTAACCTATTCAAATAAGATTATGGCAAATAGTGATTTAATAAAAGGAGCTGGAGCATTAGCAAAGTCAGAAGGCTTTGTAAATTATGCGGAGGCTATTAATGTACCAAACCCTACTAAAGGAGCGAACTCTTATATAGAAGAAGATAAACGCAAGCAAGCTACTCAAGCAAGGGTTAATAAATATATCGATAATTTAAAATCAAACATTGATCTAGATGGGTTGAGTCCTGAGCAAACATCCGCAATGCGCGGGTTTTTAGTTTCTCAGCGCGGAATTTACGCCAACGCAGCTAGTGAAATAGCTAAAATTGAAGATGCAACGTCTCCTGAATATCAGCAGTATGCAGATATTATGAATGAGGTTAATCGCAGCTTTGTTACGTTATCAGAAGAAGTTAAGTCATATAAAGATGCTAAAACTGGTTATGTAGAAACACACCAAGCAGATCTTTATTCAAACGCTGCTTCTGGTTCAGAAATACAAACAGCTGCATCATTATACGGTTTAGACCCTGAAGTGCCCGCTGCTTTTTCTGTTGGAAACGGTGGGCATATAATGTTTGAAGTAAATGGTGAATCGCAATCTTACAAAGATTACAAAGAGCCAATGCTAAAAGACTATAAAACAATGAACAGTCTTTTATCTACTACTAACAAAATTTATTCAGCAGGACAAAGGCTTAATAGTACAAAATTGCAGCTGATAGGAGCTCAAGTTGAGAATATGCTTGCTAACCCTAATACTATAAAGTCTATATTAGCAGGAGACTTCAAAGGTGCTGGTATTGATTTAAGTGGTATTGCTTATAACCCAGAAGATGTTGCAGGAACTCGCGTGCAGGTTAAAGACGCTATTGTTAGTGCGCTTGAAAATGTTGCTAATGAAGGTTATGCTGAAAAAGGAAGAAAGCGCGCGGAAAAAAATCCAGGTAGCGATAAAGATTCTTCTACCGAAGGCGGTTTTAAATATCAAGGTACTGTTGATGACTTAAAAGAATTTGCCGGTGCCCCGCAAACTATTAGAGGAAGAACATTTGTATATGATGCTAGTAAAGACTTATATGTTATGGAGTACGACGGCACCAGATATGAATTTGATGAAAAACAACTTCAAAATTATCTCACTAGATAAACAATTTAATTATGCAAGATAATATTTCAACTGAGGAATTAGAATATCTTTCTCAATTTAAATCTAATGAGGGAAAGCAGAACGATTCGACGGAGACGGACCCACCGGCGAATCAGAATACAGAAACGTCCGCTGGGGAATCCAGTTCGGGCGATATTTCTTTGGGGTCACCCGTAATATCTATTGAAGACTTTTTTGACGAAGACGGAAAATATCTTGACGAAGAAGATGTTTCTACCGCTCTAAATTCAAAATTAGCTAAGTATGGTGTAACTGTTGAAAGCGACATTTTAGGTTCGGATGCTGTTAAATTCCGGAACATGGAAGACCAGTATACGGAATCTGCTTCTTATTCCTATAAAGGTTTGCTTGGTGCCAAGTCTAAAGATGAGCTTGCTAAAATGGTAGGTATCATGAACAGAGATTTGTTTACAGTAGGTGAAGAAAACTACTTAAGCAAGGTACAAGAGCGCTCTACGGATTTGTACGAAGAATATAAGCAAAGTGTAAAAGCTGATGACATTCCAGAAAATGAATCAATTGATCTTGCAAAAGAAACAAAACTTGATAGATTCGAAGCGTTTGAAAAAGAAAGTAAAGCTGGTAATGAAATTCTTTTTGACGGTCAGGAAGATAAAGATGATTACGAAAAGTGGGTTAATACTGGCGTTGTTCCAGAGCCTAGAGAAGAAGAAATACGTAGCTTAGAACAAACTATAAAATCTAAACAAAGAGACGACAGATCAGATGAATTTGCATTTGATTTAAATCAAGTACAAAGAAATGATATTTTTGTATTAGAGCAAATTAGAGTTGAAGATATAACTAAAAAAAGAGAAGCTTTCCCAGCGGATCTTGATAACTTTAATAAAAATAAGACAACTTACGAAGCGGAAGTTGAAAGATATAATGCAGGAGGTGTTTACAATGAAAACACTGAAGCACGATTACAAAACATTCAAAAAAGCTTAATACTCGATTATTCAAACTTAAATGCAATCGGTGAGGAATTGCAAAATTCAGAAATAGCACCAAGCGGATTGCAGCAGCTAAGCGCTTATTACGGCATGGGTGCCGGTTTAATTAATACCAGTAAATCTATTGGTCTTGGAATATTAAAGGGTATTGCTGAGCTTGGTAATTTTGTTGCCGCAGCACAATATGTTGGTGCGGTTGCCCCTTCACTCGATTCTGAAGAAGAATTAGATGAAGCTTTTTTTGGTATACTAGAGCAATCAAACGCGCGAACTGCCGAAGCTTTTCTTGGTGCAAATTTAGACTTAGAAAAAGAAGCTGCTAAGTTAGTTCAACGCCCGGAGTTTGCAGAAATAGAAAATTTTAAAGACACTAGAAGATGGGGAGCAGGAGTTGTAGCGCAAGGGCTTCCTTCAATGGCTGTCAGCCGTGCTGGGGTAGTAGCTATGCCAGCTTATTTTCTTATGGGCGCAGGGGGTAAAAGCTTAGAGCGTGATAAAGAAAAATATTATGCTTATGAGCAGCTAACTGCTAATACTAAAATATTAGAAGACAGAGGTTATACTAATAAAGCTGGTAATTTTATAGCAATTGATGAATTTGAAGCTCGAAAACTAGAAGCTCAGAATGAAGAAAGCCAAAGATTACTAGATATACCTATAGGCAAAGAATATACTTCTATGGCTTTAGCCGGGGCTACTGAAGTTGTGTTTGAAGGGTTGTTTGATAAAATGCTCACTGACGGATTACTAAGAGCATTGAAAGATGCGCCAGTTGAGGGCATGAAATCTGCAGCTGTAAATTTTGTTAAGTCAGCATTAAAAAACATGCCTGCAGAAGGCGGCTCAGAGGGTGCAACACAATTTGCAAACAATTATTTTGATCAGCTGTTATTAGGCAAGGATGTTAATCTTTTCGAGGGTGTTACCGAAGCAACAGCTGGTGGTGCTCTTATGGGAGCGGGTTTTTCAAGCGTTCCTTCTTTAATGGGTTTTAACCAGGCTATAGTAAACGAGCTTGCAACAAGACAAGAAAAAAGAGAATTAAAAGAGCTAGAGTCTAAAATAGAGTCTTTATCTGGTGTTGGTGCGCTTGATCCTTTGGATCCTTCAAAGCGCCGTACAAAACAAGATGCAGAAACAGAGGCTTTGATTCAAGAGCTTACATTAGAAAGAGACGATATAACACGTAACATATCTAGAAGACTAGGTACTGATTTATCTATTGCTGATGCTAAAGCTGTTGGTGAAATAAATAGAGAAATTAGAAAGGTAAAAGAAAAGGCTAGTAGAATTGGCAATGGCAATAGCTCTAACAAGCAAAAGCTTAAGTCACAGGAAGTAATTTCACAAAAGCTAGATAATCTTTTACAACAAAGGGAAGATATCTTAACCGATAAAGCTCGCAGCGGAGCGGCTAAGAAACATAACACTTCTTTAAAAGTGCATCAGGATGCGGCAGCGGGGTATCAACAAATTCCTTTAGCTATTGCAACAGACAAAGGCCGCCAGCAATATTCAAAGTTTTTTCAACAGCCTAGGAGTGTAAAGCAGGAAGCATTTAAAGTTGCTAAAGATCAGCTTGAAGCAGAAGGTGCTGAAGCAAAAAGAAAAGATATTGAATTCCGCGCTGCTGAAAACTATAGAATTGAAGAAAACAAAAGAGAATTAAACGCAAGTGCGGACAACGTAAAAGCTTTTGCCGAGCAGAGTGGTTTAAGCGAACAATTATCTATAGAGGCTACAGATTCTTTGGAAGATGCAATTGCTTGGGTCGAAAAAAATGTAGCTAGCAAAGATAAAAAAGTAACCATTGAAAAGCTCAAAAGCGGACAGCTTAATGCAGTTATTACAGATAATGGATTTATGGTTAACATGACTAATGCTGCAAAAAACAATGCAGTAGGTTCGTTTGCTCATGAGTTATTACATGCTGTTACTAAATCAAAACTTAAAGACCAAAAATCTTTAAACAAAGCTGGCGAAAAGTTATTAGAATACTTACAGCAAGAGCACCCAGAACTAGCAGCAAGAGTGGGGATTGCTACGCAAGGTTATTTTGAAGAAAACAGGGAAGAGGCTTTTGAGGAGCTTATGAATGTCCTTAGTGACGCGTTAGCGGAAGGGTACCAATACAATGAAAGCTTACTGCAAACCGCTAAAAGATTTATAAACACTGCTTTAAAAGGAACTGATTTAGAAATAAGCTCTGACGGGCAAGCTATTTTTTACTTTATTAGAGACTTTAATAAAAAAGCACATATAGGTAAGAAAGGTAAGAACGCTAAATATAAGCTTTCGTCGTCTTCTGATGATGATAAAACAAAAATGTCTATGTCCGCCCAAGCGGATAAAGCAAAGCAAGTTTTAGAAAAAGTAAGTTCTAATATGGACTTTTTTGATCCTAACTCCCCTCTTATTGCGCGCGTTCTTCCAGGAATGATCCAAGCGCAGTTGGCTAAGCTTTCTATTAAGGGTTTGCAGTTTGACATGGACGAAGCTAATAGTGATATTATTTATAGACTATACTCTAACGGGGATATAAATAAATTTGACGGCCGAGGTACACTTTACGGTTATATAAATGGTCGTATTAGTTTCCGTATTAAAGATATGCTTAAAGCATCTGGTGAAGGTAAAAACGATATTGTTGAAGACTTTAACCAGAGCGACATAGAGGACCTTAAAGGTGAGGCTGCTGATGTTACTACTATAGAACAAATAGAAGAGCGCACGGAAGCTGAAAAGCCTGAATACAGACCTCTTTTAAACAGCCGTATTGCAACGCCTGAACTTATTGAAAACATATTAGCTAAAATACCTAGAATAGTAGGTACACTTAAAAGTCGTATTGACGCACCTATATCTAAAAACACCACGATTACTCCTTTAGTAAATGAGCTAAGATTAGCCCTAGGCAAGCAGGTTGACATTGATTTGAAAAAAGCAATGGGCGGTAAAAAAGATGGTGTGCTTAGAAGATTCTTAACAGACAGTAAAAAGGCTATTCTTGAGAATATGACCACCACTTACTTAATGTCTGCGTTTCCTGCTGCAATACAAAAGCAAGTAAACGGGGTGTTCATTACCGATTGGCAAGGTAAAAAAATTGATAGAGAAACTACAAATACAGACAAAGCGGGTAGAACTTCTGGTGCTGAAATCGGGCGTAGACTTCCAAATGCCTCTACAAAAATAGATGACAAAACCTTTTTGTCTTTTATTCTTGATGAAAAAGGCAATCCATTGCGCGGTAAAAAAGAATCTCTCGCTAAAGCAATCGGGGAAGAACTAGCTATAGAAATTATTAATCAGGAAATGCAAGATCCTGATAGCTCAATTCGTCAAGCTTTTGAAGCTAACCAAGAACGGTTGGGGACTGAAATTGTAGAAAACTATGTAGCTAAGCTTAAACTTGACTTTGAAAGAGGCAATGTTAAGTACTCTATGGCTAATGGTTTTACCCAAACAGAGCTGCAATCTTCCGTAAATACATCGGCTTTAGATATTATTTTAAGTAAAGTAGTAAGATCTAATAAAGTTTTTCCAAATGATTACACACTGGACAACGAAAACTTTAGTCCAGATGTAATTGAACAATTTAAAAAGGAAGCTAAAGAGCAAAAGGTAAATATTGATAATGTTAACTTTAAAAAGCTTTTTTGGCATGCAGGGCAGTTACTTAATAGCCCCGCTGTTAATGACAAGTTACTCAAGGACGCTAGATTTTCAAATCTAATTCCGCTTGCTTCTAAAGAAGTCCAAAAAGGACTAGAAGGTTATATGTCAGTAAGCCGCTTGGAAAGTAAAGGCGAACTTAAAGATTTAAAAGCACACAGAGAATCTACTGGATTAATAAAAAGCAGAATTAACATTAATGAGTTAAGGGTATTTAATTCAAAAGCGTTTGATAATAGTATTCAGCCAAAAGCTATACCCGCTAATTCAAAATTAAATAAGCAAGATCTTAATAATGTAACTAAATACAATACAGAAGAAACAAGCGCTAAAGCATTGTTTGAGTTACAAAAAAGAGGTGATCTTAATAATACCTTACAGTCTACCGATACGGTTGGGCTGCTTCAAGCGCAAAACTCAGCAAATAGAAAGTTATCTAGTAGAATTGCAGGAGAATTTATTTTAGGGGTTCAAACTGGCGAAATTACTTTAATGGACTTTGCGCGGTTTTTACAGAAGGATAACAGCAGAAAACGTGGGTTTGGACCATTAGGACAGCTAACAATTATTGATGGTAATATAGACACTGATTCAAACCAATATATGGAGCATGTGTATCCTCATGTGCAATTTTTGTTCGAATTGCTAGAAATAGCCGCTAACCCTAATTTATCTACTCACAATGGTGAGCTAAGTAAAGAAACTATTAACGCTATAGATAAGGCCTACGACAAAAATATATTAATGTCTACGGACCAATTAACGGCAGTACCTGTTCTTGATAAAGTTTTAGGCCCTACTAACGCTAGCAACATAGAAAGATTAAGACTATACGGAGAAGCCGCGCGTGACAATACATATTTTGCGGCGGTTAATGAAGAAGGAAACTTAATAACTTTAACAGAACACTTTAAAAGTTTAACAGAAGCTGAAGCTATCGCAGAACAGTTATCTATAAACTTTAATGCTGTTAATTCTTTTGAAAAATGGCTACAGCCTTCTACTAAGTTTTCTATGTCGACTCCCGTAGCTGTGTTTATGGTTGGCGGGCCAGGCTCTGGTAAATCTAGTACTTTAAAATCTTTAGGCTTAATTGATAAAGGTTTTAGATTAGTTAATCAAGATCCTTACCTAGAAAAATACATAAAAGATGCCGGTCTTGCAAGCGATGAAAAAACTTATAACAAAGAAGAAAGATCATTACGAGCTAAGTTGGGTTGGAAAGCTAGAAAAGCTGCTGAAGAAGATTTAGCTAATAACACAGCCACAAAAGAAAGCATGGTGGTTGATGGCACAGGTGCATCATATAAAGCTACAACTAAAAAAATGAAAGCTTTAGAAGCCGCGGGTTTTGAGGTACACATGATTCATGTTAATACCAGTAAAGACGTAGCAGTATCAAGAAACCGCGCGCGTGCTGAAAGATCGCTAGCCGACTTTATAGTAACTAAAACTTGGGACGGCGTGCAAGAAAGCGCTAAGCAATACAAGGAAGACTATGCAGGCCGCTTCTATGAAGTTAATACCGACAATCTTTCTTATGGTGAAGCCTTGCCTGAAGCATTTGTAAATCAAGTAACTACTGGGCTGGAAGCATCTGGTGTTAAATTTAGCCAAGGATTAAGCGAAAAGCTTAATGGAATGATTGAGCGAACTAAGGGTGTTGATGCCAACAAAATTTATTCTAAAGCTCAGGCCCGCATGATGGGCGAAGGTAAAGGTAAATATAGATTGTTTGTACCCTCATCTGCCGAGGACTTTAGAGGATTAACTTCATATACATTCGCGGATAAAGGAAAACAAGGTGAGGCTGATCAAAAGTTTATTGAAGATAATTTAGTAACGCCATATACTAGAGGCATCGCAATGATTGAAGCCGTTAAACAGCAAGTTCGTCGTGAACTTGTTGCTTTAAGGAAGGCGGATAAAAAGTTGTTTAAAATACTGGGTAAGAAAATCACAAATAGTGATTACACGTACGACCACGCATTAAGAGTGTACATGTGGACTCAACAAGGCATTGAGATACCTAATATGAATAAAGATGATATTAGGTTTTTAGTCAATGCTATTAATGCAATGCCTCAGCTTATTGAAATGGGTAATGCGATGCAGCTTATATCTAGGCAAGATACATGGATGGAGCCAGGTGAGCATTGGTTATCTCGCACTTTAGTTTCCGATTTGAATGGAATGACTGAAAAAGTTGGTAGAAAGAAATATTTGCAAGAATTTATTGAAAACTCTGAAGCAATATTTAGTCTAGAAAACTTAAACAAAATAGAAGCTATTTACGGTACGCGTCATAGAAAAGCTATAGAAGACGTGTTGTATTCAATGACTAACGGCACTAACCGTACAAAAGGTAGCGACAACGCACAGGTAAATGCTTGGTTAAATTGGGTTAATAATTCTACCGGAGCAATCATGTTCTTTAACCGTCGTTCTGCAATATTACAAACTCTTTCAGCTACCAACTTTATTAACTGGTCCGATAATAATCCTTTAAAAGTAGCGGCCGCATTTGCTAATCAACCCCAATATTGGTCTGATTTTGCAATGATATTTAATTCTGATAAGTTAAAAGAACGTAGATCGGGATTACAAACAGATGTAAACCAAGCGGAAATTGCTAATGAGGCAAAAGGCGCAAAGAATAAAGCAGGTGCTGTAATTGCTTATTTGCTAAAAATTGGTTTTACGCCTACCCAGATTGCAGATAGTTTTGCTATCGCTGCAGGGGGTTCAAGCTTTTATAGAAATAGAGTAAATACCTATATTAAAGAGGGTATGGAACAAAAAGCAGCAGAAAAACAAGCGTTTGAAGACTTTAGCAAAACTGCAGATGAAGCCCAGCAATCTTCTGACCCATACTTGGTTTCTCAAGAGCAACGTAGCGTATTAGGTAGATTGGTATTAGCATTCCAAAATACTCCAATGCAATACACTCGTTTAATGAAGAAGTCGATGCAGGATCTTGCAAATGGTCGTGGAGATGCTAAAACACATATATCTAAGATTATTTATTACGGTGCGGTACAAAACTTCGTATTCTCTGCATTACAAAGCGCTTTGTTTTCAGTTATACCTGGATTTGACGACGAAGATGAATCTGAAAAGACAGAAAAAGAGCTGGAAAAGCTTGAACGCAAAAACGACCAAAGAATACTGCGTATTATTAATAGCATGACAGATTCTGTTTTAAAAGGTAGTGGAGTTAGAGGTGCTGTAATTGCAACGCTTAAGAATACTATTACAGAGTATTTTAAACAAGAAGAAAAAGGGTTTACTGCAGACCACACTTACACTATACTACAAGCAATAAGTTTATCACCCCCTATCGGCTCAAAAGTTAGAAAGCTTTATTCTGCTATTCAAACGAAAAAGTTTGAAAAAGACGCTTTAGCGGCTAGAGGCTTTGATGTTACGGCCAACGGTAAATTAAATTTAAGTCCCGCTTATTCTATTATAG
>TARA_R110001632_G_scaffold37375_6_pt1 | contig 13701 bp, 24 predicted proteins | sample TARA_R110001632 | Tara Oceans TARA_R110001632 (sample SAMEA4398266) | marine metagenome | biome: Polar Biome; feature: [SRF] surface water layer (ENVO:00010504); material: water (ENVO:00002006), including particulate matter (ENVO:01000060) such as... | depth 5 m
CCCTGCCGTGTTTAACCAAAAACACTTGCTTAATATATAATTTAGTTAGCACATATGCAAACTATAGTTGGCTGATTAAAACCAAGGGAGCATTGCCCCCTTTTCTACTATAACAGTATCCTAAATTTAAAGTACTGTTTCATTCTCATGTCAAAAATCATTTCAGATGAAATGTCATTGATCCTTTCCTCATTGAAATACCTGTACCTACCCATTTTGTAGCCATATGTGTTAAACACATTGGTATCTCCTACTCTACGCACCCATATTAATAACATAATTAAAATGTATTGGTTAAGACCGAATAGGCGAATGCCCATTCTTGTAGATTGTGAACTATATACACATCATTGCAAGTCCTCTATCAAAAGATAGATACTCACTAAAAGTGGATACTGAACTAAGACTAGACATAATCGGGACCAGAGTTACTGTTCCTGTTATTCTAGTAGGGTAAACCCTTCCGTAACTATCGGAAATGCTTTTACCAAAGGCGATGGCTCTTCTACGAGCTACCGCTTTACTAGGGGCGTAAACCATGTTACCACCCCCACCTTCCCAAACGAATGTATACAACATTTCTCCTTGAGGATTACGATACTTTTTCGGCATACGAAATATTTAATGGTTAAAACCGAGAGGCTGGTCCTCTCTTTGGTTACTCAATTAAGCTCTCTACAAGCTCACAACTAACCGCTTTGGCTATCTTCTCTAAAGCGGGTAATACTAGGTCGTAGACCTTTTCGTTTAATGTTCCAACGTGCTCTAAACCTGAGCCGTTGTCAAAATAAATATTGTACATCATAGTGTTGTTTGTTTTATAAAATTAACTACCGCTTGATACGTACTTTCTAAGTCGCAGTCTAATAGTCCGTGAGTGATGTCACCTACCTCAATTTCAGTTTCAGACTCATAGCACTCTTTTATTGTAGGCATAAGCCAATCCCAAGAGGTATGATACTTCATTTCATTGACATAAGTTGCTTGGTACTGATTTTCACTTCTAAGTGCATAGTCATCTATTAGGTACAAATCTTCCGAGTCTTTGGTAAATCCCATAAACTCCGCAATTAGCTTATTGTCTTTCATGATTTCATCTCGTTTAAATGTTGGTAATACTTCTTTAATACATCAATAGAGTATCCATAGATACACTCACCGCTCTTGTTGAACTCTTCAAACAAGTCATCTAACACCTCATTTAACGTGTTACATCTATCATCATTAAAGGATTTTCTACCATCCTTGTTTACGTAGTCATGGAAGTCCGTGTCGGGGTGAAATCCACCACCTACTAGTTCTACCATTTTGTCAATCTCTAATCTTTTCATAAACATATATTTTGGTTAAAACCGACCCCACTAAGGGGGTCAATTACCGCACCTATTATGTGCGCATGTGAGGATAATCACTTTTCCAAGAGTCTTCTATGAATCTAGAAAGGTCGGTGGTTGCTAGCTTGCTATATGACCTTGATATAACCTCTCTAGCAATAGATAAGGCTTGAAATTGTGAGTTGTGGTAGATGTGTTCGCAACCAATATCAAAGTAGAAGTTCGCTAACTTAACGAAGTCATTTGCATCGCTCTCTAGCTCTTCATCAATGAACTTAGCAACCGCTACGGCATTACCTTGACCCGTAACAACATCATTACAAGCATCACATACAAACTTGGTTGTACCATCGGGGTTACCATCAAACATTTCCTTGGATTCATCCATGCTCCGACCTGAAAGCCTCAAGTACATCTCTAAAGCAAATGCTTTTGTCATGTCCTTAAAAATTTGGTCAAGCGATAAGTGAGTCGCATGTACGTGTTTCACATTAATTGTGTCATAAATAGTTTTCATAAAACATATATTTAATTGGTTAATACCACCCCCTCGTTACAAAGGGGGCGTAGTGATCCTTACCAAAGGCGTTTCCGCCTAGCTTTTAATGTCTCCTTTCTAAGTTCGGCATACAATGGTGGGTTGCACAACTTCAATCTACCTAGCTTTGTAATAGCAACACCGCTACTATCGTAGGTGATTAGACCATCTCTTTTGTAATGGTTGAAATTGGTAGCATAAAAGCCTCTCATATTATCGGGTAACATAGGAATACCATTCTCCAAAGTAAGCTCAACAAATTGAGCAACTATAGTATGCTTGTCCAAAGTGATATGATTATCAAATAGGTGAGTAACTAGCTCACGCTTTTTAGTTGACGATTGTGAGTTCAATATGGCTAATGTTCTCATAGCTTTCTTTGAACCTTTACCGCCTACATCTTTCATTACCATGAGGTATTCAAGTAATAAGTCAACTGTTTTCTTTTTCATAAGACATGTATTTAATTGGTTAAAACCGAAGGTGCTTACTAGCACCCTCTACTATTATGCACCTTGGTATTCAAGATATATACTTGCGTATTCATTAAGTCGTTCTCTAGTTATCAATACGCCATCGGGGTTGCAATCTCCACCAAACTCACTAAAGCATTCCGCTCTCATGATGTTGATCAAGTCATTTTTAGCTCCCATGATCTTTTCATCATTTGCTAGTTCAACTAATCGGTTGAAAGTCTTTTGTAATTCATAAGTGTTGTCAATCCATAGAGCAACATTCCAAGCCTCATAAGAGGTGTATCCATTGTAAGACATAATAAAGTATTTAATTGGTTAAAACCGCCAGGAATCAAGCTACTCCTGGACTACAGTGCTATAAGCACTATAGGTTTTTGTCATTACAATAACGCATCGCAACCCATTCACTCACTTGAGATTGGCTAAGTGGATGTAAAGAATCATAAGACATACCCCAAACCTCATCGGTCACAACATCTTTGTGATTCTCAAAGTATTGAGGGTAATCGGTATACTCACTATCGTTGCGGTTAAGCCACGCATGAGAAAAATAACTAGTACTCATAGACATATATTTAATTGGTTAATACCGCTCCCCCATTGGAGGAGCTTTTGATTACACTTTCTCTAAATCCACTACCTTTGTATCTACTATGTAATTATCAAAGGTCTCATCGTAATAATCCCATCCTACACCACCATAGCTACACTCATTATCAAGGAGCCATAGGTTTTCCAATATGAGTTCATTGAGTTGCTCTTTACTTAACGACTCAAGGTTAAGTGGGTTGTTTGACCCTCCATTAAGAACTCCCGCTAGTTCTTCTAATGTAACATTCACATCTAGTGTACGATTAATAGTTACTACCGCTTGAATTGAAATAGTTTTCATAAGACATATATTTAATTGGTTAAAACCCCACCCGAAGATGGTTGACGATTGTGATACTAACTAAACAAGAAAGACTCTAGAAAATCTATCACCTCATTAATAGTGTTGAAGTCCCGCTCCACTAATCTAATATCACGTAACTCAATAATTATAGAGATAGTGTTGAACTCTTCATTGTCAATATCTCTAGTGGTAGAATTGGGAGCGAACATTGCTACTTCATTATCTTGTAGCGAAATGAATGCATTCAATGTAGGAGAGTTATTGTCCCACTCTTGTGCTACTAATGTGGGTGAGTTGGGGTAAAGTAAAGTCCCGAATTCATTGATGACCGATGTTGTGATATTGGAAAGTAATTCCTTTTGCATATCCATAGATAAAATCATAAAGCATGTATTTAATTGGTTAATACCCCACCCGAAGGTGGTTTGTTTAATATCCAAACTCATCAACATAACATGTAATCTTATCCATGACCGCATCCAAGTTGCTAGCTCCAAACACTTTCTTCGTCTCACCTCTAAAAGTGCGAGCCAAAACAAACATACCGCTAGTATCAATTAGCTCCATGTAAATCTCATGGCCAATTTGCAATCCGTAACTAGAATCGGAATCCGTTGAACTTAATGCAATAAGTTCACTAGGGAATCCAATCATCTCTAGTTTACTAAGTATTTGATTTTTCATAAGGCTTGTTCTTTAAGTTCATTAATGATTTCAAGTAACTCTTTCATTGAGAATAATTGTAAGTCGGCAATATCATCCGCACCATGAGTACGTTGAACTTGCCGTGTAATGGTAGCAATTAGTTCTTGCTTATTCATAAGGCATATATTTAATGGTTAAAACCCCGCACTAGGCGGTTGCTTTTAATTGAAGCGACAAAACTCGTACTCATCTTTAAATGGTAAGCACTCTTCATTAAACTCTTCTTGAGTAAGGAAATCGTATGATATGAATGGGAACTCATCGTGTAACAAACGCTTTGCTTGAACTTGATTAAGTTCGTTAGCGTAGATATCGTTCATTACGTTTGATGCATCCGATTCATGGGCATTGATAACTAGGTAAGTCATAAGACATATATTTAATGGTTAAAACCATACACCCACGTTAATGGGTATAAGGTTGGTTTCGGCTAATTTGTTAATGTAGGCTCTACTAGAATACCCTTAACGACCACATTGATCCCCTTCAAGCCACTCACTAAAGAGTACGCAAAATGCGTTCATCAGTTAACCTTGGGGTGCGGCGTAACTTGCTTTGTGATGACATATTACTAGGGTCTACTACAATCTTCAACCTCAACTTTCATAGCATATCGTGTGGTAACTCGTACCACCAAAGCATGCATCCCCCGAAGGGGAGCGTTACATTTACCAACAAACAAAGAGCGTCTCGTTCCGAAGAACAAGCCAAAGGTACGGCCATTAATACCATATATGCAAACCATGGTTGGCTCTAACGAAGTCCAGCCTACCGCTATACATAGGCTAAGATTCTGGTTTCTAACGTGTTAAGTGCCTTGTAGTTTATTTCACTTTAGGGTACGATTTGATACTATATACCTAGTGCGGCCATGGTGATATAGGACTATAATACATGTAGATAGCGCATACCTATTGTAAGGGATTGAGGGTGAGGAGTTTACGTTAGGAGGGTGAGGTGGTGTATTGTTGTCGTACCAAGTAAGACTCTCGTTTCCATTGAGTTACCCTATCCGAGTTGAAGTGATTGTACAATGTGATAGCCCTACCCCACTGTCTATCATATAGTTAGCACCCTAAGGATCAACCAATACTTGAAATGTTTGGGGCTAAAGTCCTGGAAATGAGGGGGTTGGGTCTACGATTCCGTTTCGGGTTGGTGTCGCGTACGTTGTTATTATACTATAATCCCCACGATATGTAGAACTCATAATTTTTTTACCCCCTAAAACCTGTACTATGTATGGGATGGGTTAAAGTAAAGGTTTAAGTGTTTTAGGATCTTGAATGGTATATTGAGCGGTACAAAAGGGTATGCTTAAAAATGAGCACAATGCGCCTAGATACAATATAGTGTGTGATTGAGTAAAGGAATAGTAAGGGTATGGTGTTTCACTTACTATGTGAAAGAGTTGTTTTAAAGAATTAAAAGAACTGTTTCTTTATTAAGAGCGAAGTTACAACATATTTAGGACAATGTCAATAGTAAAGTACTGCTTTAAGGTAGTGCTATCTAGTGTGCTGATTATCAGTATATTTGCAGGTATATGAAGGCACGTAAGAGTACATCCCAATTCTATAAAGACAACCCTGAATCGGCAGAAAAGCGTAGGGTGTGGCAACGTAAGGAGAATAAGAAGCCTCATAAGCGCAAGTATCGTTCATTCTTAACCAAGAAGCGTAGGGATGCTGGGCGTGCTGGTAATGGTGATGGAATGGATTACGACCACACAGAGAAGAAGTTTATTACTGCTAAGAAGAATAGAAGTAGAAAATGAAAGCAAAAAAGAAAAAAGGACTGACCACGGAAGAGCGTAGAAATAAGTATATGGGTTCTGTATATGATAAGCAGCATAAAGACCAATCAAAGGTTAGCGCTGAAAACTATATTAATGTTTCTATGGCTATGAAAAATTTACCTCCGGGTGAAAGAAGTCAGATTGCCCAAGACTACGCAGACCATCTTGCAAAAAAGAGAGAGAAAAATGTTTACAAACCTGCTAGGGACAAAGCTGAAAAGAAGTTTGACAAGAACACTAAGTATGATGACTTACTAGGTCGTGCTACAAACCCTGACAAGAAATACGAAAAGGGTGGTAAGCTTATAAAAAGAAAAGATGGATCTTCATCTCCTCGTGGACTATGGGATAACATACGTGCCAAGAAAGGTTCCGGTAAGAAACCCACTAAGGAAATATTAAAGGCAGCAAAAAAGATAAAGGATGAAAGCTAAGAAGAAGAAGAAGGGTAAGAAGCCTGACTATAGAAAAACTGAAACATTTAGTGATTATAAGTCAGCTGCATCAAGATTCACGGATTACAATCCAGGAACAGACACTGTCTTTGTAGGTACTTCAATTGATTCTGGCATGGCTGATAGAAAAGCTAAACGTCAAGGAACTATTTCAGCTAGTAAAGGCGCTTCCGGTTCCTCTAGAAAAGATAGTAAGATGTACCTCACTAAAAACGAGTCTGGACAAGATGTCTATGTAAGCCTTCAGAAGTACGCTAAAAAATTTAAAGAAGGTGGTAAGGTGTATAAACCTCACAATATGTATAAAAATGGTAAGACTGTATTAGCTAAGACTATGGAGGCTCACCTAAAACTCAAGAAACAAGGATATTCACATAAAAAATAAGTAATGAAAGCAAAGAAAAACAAAAAGGCTGCGGCTGTAGAAGCTTTACGCAGAAAAAACCAAAGAAGAATAATGGACGGTAAGCTAAGAGCTGACCTTGCTAAATCAACTCAAGGCAAAAGCAAAGCTGTGGCTCCTATTAAGGATAATGCACTTGAGAGGATAAAGAATCAAAACGTTGGGAAACAAGTTCTCAACGAGCGAAAATCCGAAATGAAAAAGGATGGATTCTCAGGTTCTGGAGTAAATATGGCACTCTACGCCACTAATAAGCAAGCGACTGCGGCGGAGCTGAAGAAAATAAAAGGAGGTTCAAAAACTTTTGGAGAGTATGCTGATAAAGTAGAAAAAAGATTCCCTAAAAGGTAAAATATTTTAATCTTCTAGCATTCTATAGAAACTCTGAATGAGCAATCGGGCTTTCTGCGTCAAGGCGTAGCGAACTCGGTAGCTCATTTTGTTTTCCTCATAGAATAAGTGCTGTTCATGGGTCATTTTACCAGGTGAGAGTCTATCAAAGTGTTTATACACTAGGTCTTTCTTCATAGCAGGGTAGATAAACATCTCTTTAACCTTCCTACTACTACGGTTTAGACCCTCAGCCACGTAATCAGCGGTCCAGAACTCCAAATCATAGGTAAAAAGCATTATCATCATAAATGTGTAGTTTAAATCGTGCTCACTACGCATGTGTTTGAGTGATAAGTCTAAGTTTTTTAACCCATTACGCTCCTTAGTGTACTCATAGGAGCGGAGTTTGGCGAATTCTCGCATCTTCTTCTTCTTACTCCTCTTTGATTTCATTAAATTCCTTATTTTTGATAAAAATACTAATTAAGATGACCAACTTAGACCTTTTCTTAGAGGAGTTCACCGAAAAAGCAAAGGAAATACAACAATTGCTTGATAAATACGGTCTCACAGATGAGGTTTCCATGGCTTTAGGCGTTTCTCACACGGAATGGGATACAGATGAGCCAAGAGTACAGATAGTATTCACTTCAAGCGCACCTAATTTGGATGATTTTGACGAACTACTAGCTTATATGCAAGAAGCTACAGAGGTAGAGTCAGGTTCTAAACCAAAAGAAGGTACTATAGATTGGTGGATTGATAAGTTTGGTGATGGAACACTAAATTAAAATGGATTTAATACGTAAGATTGTAATCGGGCAAAACCCGAAAGATGCTATGGCATACTATGTAGGTATGCGTGTAGGAGATAATAAAATAGTAGTAATTGAATTTAACGAAAGAGGATACTACAAAACTGGCGAGCGTTGCTATAATATCTACATTGAACACCCCCAAGAAGGGACAATGTTCTGGAAAGAGATAGTAAATGCACCTTGTATAGTGGAGTACGACCTCAACTTTTAGTATGAGAGCATTAGGCATGTTTGTAGTCCGACTTCCACAGAAGTTTAAGGACACGATTTCTATTGCGGGGCAAGAGATGTACCTCGCTTCCAAATTTGATGAATTCGGTAACCGTATTAACTATGCAGAGATAGTATCTACTCCTGCACGTTTTGATACAAAAGCTTCCCCTGGAGATATACTGTATTTTCACCACCACGTGTGTGTAGAGAAAACACTCCATCTAGAGGATGATTTGTATATGGTACGTTACGATCCTAATGGGGGGTATGGTTCTCACGCTTATGCGTATGAGACTCCAGATGGTAAAATTCATATGTTATCAGATTGGGTTTTCATAGAGCAACCCCAAAAGATTACAGAAAAAATAGTAGAGGGAATAATCATCTTAGAAGAAGATACTGATGCAGATCATGGATTTGTTAGGTATTCAAATGATGAGCTTAAATACCTAGGAGCAAACCTTGGTGATAAAGTTTATTTCTCTCAACATTCAGACTACGCCATGGAGGTAAAAGGGGAAACTCTTTGGAGAATGAGGAACGATGACTTATTGTACGCCCACAATGGCTAAAAGAAAAAAATTCAGCTCACTCGCTGCAGCGGAGCGTTTACTAAACTCCATGGAGATTGCTATAGATAATATGATTGAAGAAATCAAGAAACCTGTAGACCCTGACCTTAATGGTTCGGGACGTAAGGCGGAGCTTCAGTCTATTAAGCAAACAGCAGTAGATGCACGTGAACTACTACAAGAGCGTCAGCGCCTTGAAGAAATGATACGTTCACTAAAGGATAGTGGAGGTATGAGTGAGGAAAATGATTTCTCTGGAGGTTTTGCAGAAAGGTTTAGCAAATAATGGCAGGGCTAGTAGATATAGAAGACTACGAAGATGAAGTGGTTAATGTGTGCCAAAACGGTACTAGCGGTGAGATTATAGAGATATCTGATTTAGCCATACAACTACCCAAGCTTCCCCCTAAAAAAGAGATACTGTTTCACGACCTACCTAAGAAAGAGCAGTATTGGCGTAGGACTCCAATGCCCAAGGACTTACTGTATATACGCTCTATGGACGAGTGGGCAGAAAGCCCAAGAGAGTTTCGTGGTGTACACACCCCATATATTCAAAATGAATTTAAAAGAAGACGTGAAGGTGTATGGTTTTATAACAACGGAAAACCTACCTACCTAACGGGTCGGCACTATATGATGCTCCAATGGAGTAAGATTGATATAGGCTATCCATCCTTTTTAGATTTTCAACGTAAGCTATTTACTCACTTCTTAGCGTGTGAGGTTGATGACCGCTCCCTAGGGCAGATATATACTAAGTGTAGACGCTCTGGATATACCAACATGAGTGCATGTATTGAAGTTGATGAAGGCACACAAGTGAAGGAAAAGCTTTTGGGTATAATGTCTAAGACGGGTAAGGATGCTCAGGAGAATATCTTTATGAAGAAGGTTGTTCCAATATTTAAGAGTTATCCGTTTTTCTTTAAACCAATACAGGATGGTACAACCAATCCACGTATGGAGCTTGCATTCCGTGAACCTAGCAAGAGAATAACCAAGAACAACAAAACATCTCACAAAGGCGAAGCTCTAGATACAATAGTAAATTGGAAGAATACTACAGCTAATGCATATGATGGTGAGAAGCTACATATGTTATATCTTGATGAAGCAGGTAAATGGGAACGACCACTAGACATACAAGATGTGTGGCGTATACATAGAACCTGTCTTATTGTTGGTCGTAGGGTAATTGGAAAAGCTTTAGTAGGATCAACAGTAAATCCTTTAGACCGTGGTGGCGCTCCGTTTAAAAAATTGTATTACAATTCCGACCCTTATGAAAGAAATGCGAATGGTAGAACAAAAAGCGGGTTATATAAGATATTCATACCTGCATATGATGCGCTTGAGGGATTCTTTGATAAACACGGAAACGCTGTTATTGACGACCCAAAGGAACCCGTGGAAGGATTGGACGGAGAAACTATAACTATAGGTGCAAAGACTTACTTACAGAATGAGCGTAAAGCACTAATGAGTGATCCTTATGAATTGAACGAGGTTATACGTCAGTTCCCTTTCTCGGAAGACGAGGCATTCCGTGATTCTACAAAATCCTCTCATTTTAATATCGGTAAGATATATGAGCAGATATCCAACAATGAAGATTTATATCCTTCACCAGTAGTGCGAGGAAACTTCATGTGGCGTGACGGAGTACAGGATAGTGAGGTTATATGGTCACCCGATAAAAACGGTAAGTGGCGTGTGTCTTGGCTTCCACCTACTGAGATAAGAAATAAAAAAGAATTAAAATTCGGAAAGATTAGTCCGGGAAATGGTTTACTAGGTGTAGGTGGAGTGGATAGTTATGATATAGACAAGACTGTAGATGGCCGAGGCTCTAAGGGTGCATGCCATTTTTACAACAAGTTTAGCATGCAATATCCATCAAACATCTTTGTAGCCGAATATGCGGAAAGACCACCATTAGCTAGAATCTTCTATGAGGATATATTAATGGCTTCTATATTTTACGGCTACCCTTTATTGATTGAAAATAACAAGTATGGTATAGTTAGATACTTTGAGGCTAGAGGTTATGATGAGTACGTAATGAATAGACCTGAACATCTTACTCCACCCGGTGCAGCCCAAAATGTAAAGACTAAAGGTATACCATCAAACTCTAAAGATGTAATACAAGCTCATGCCCAAGCAATAGAGGCTTACGTACACGAACACGTAGGTTTACATAATGAGACGGGTAACTACGGAAGGATGTATTTCAATAGAACATTAGAGGATTGGATTGGATTCAATATTGATGATAGAACCAAGTTTGATATGTCTATCTCTTCAGGGCTAGCTTTACTAGCATCTCAGAAGGTTATTAAGGAGATTAAAAAGAAAGAACTAAACACCCAAGTATTTTTTAGGAGATTCAAGCCTAGAGAGTTGTAAATAATTAGCTACCAGGTATTTAGTATATTTGCACTAAAGTGGGTTTACCAATATACTGAATATGTCAAGTAAAAAGAACTACGGAAGCTTCCCAGACCCGTTAGCATCATTTGTTGAAAAAGCAGCCAAGTCTTACGGACTAAAGTACGCACGTGCTATCGTAGGTCAATGGGGTTCTTCAAATGAGTCTAACTCTCTCTATGGTCGTAGAATGAAAGAATTCAACACCAATAGAGATTATGCAAACGGTACACAGGACACATCAAAATACAAACAGGTACTTAATTCTCTAGACCCGAATAACGGAGATGGAACATTATTGAACATTGATTGGTCACCCGTACCTATCATTCCTAAGTTTGTAAAAATCGTAGTTAATAAGATTCTATCACGTGAGCCTTATCCAAACCTTGAAGCCGTAGACCCATTATCCTTGACAGAAAAGGAACGTAAAAAAGCGGAAGTTCAAGCAGGAGTAGAGAACCGTGAGTTCTTTAATAAAATGAAGGAAGCGGGTCTTAACCCAGGAATAGATGTAGACAAGATACCAGATACTGCTGAAGAAGCAGAGATTTTTCTTGACACTAATATTAAAGTTTCATCAGAGATAGCTGCTCAAATAGCTACAAATCTCACTTTACAGTGGAACGACTTCCCAGAAAAAATATATCGTAGAGCCGTAGAAGATTTAGTTGCTGTTGGTATGGCAGTGGTTAAAAGAGATAACGACCCTAACTACGGAATCAGTACTAAATATGTTGATCCTGAATATTTTGTTCACTCACAAACTGAAGACGCAACAATGTCTGATTTGAATTATGCAGGACATATTTCAAGGATGAGTATTGAAGAGTTGAAACGTATTTCACGTGGTGAGTTTGAAGAGGAGCAGTACGAAGAGATGGCTCGGCAGGTAAAGAGTCGTTACTCCAATGACCCTACAAGATTAGGGAATAGCAATTATGATGAAAGCATGAATAAGACCGTGTTCGGATATGATAATTATATCATAGAAGTTCTTGATTTTGAATTCATGTCTAGTGATTGTCTTCATTTTGAGGAAAAAGAATCACGCTTTGGTAATGTAGGTTTTTACTACAAAGGTCAGGAAGAAATTAATATCCCATCGGGTACTGTGTTTGAACGTAAAGCACACAAGATGGAGCACGCTACAGTGTATGGAGGTAAGTTTATCGTAGGAACTAAGTATATGTTTGACTACGGATTAAAGAAAAACCTACCACGTAACATCCATGATATCACACGTACTCGCATGAGCTACTCTGTTATATCTACAAATTTACGTAAGATGATGCCGAAGAGTATGGTTTCTAGTATCAAGCAGTATGCTGATATGATGCAGCTAGCTCACTTGAAACTCCAACAATCCGTTGCGAAGGCAAAACCAGATGGTCTTATCATTGATGTTGAAGGTTTAGAGAATGTTCAACTTGGTAAAGGTGGAGACTTACAGCCACTAGAAATCCAAGATATATATGAGCAAACAGGTGTATTTTATTACCGCTCTAAAAACCCAGAAGGTGGATTTCAAAATCCTCCCATTCGTGAGATTGGCAATGCAATACGTAACATTCAAGAACTAATTGGAATATACAATCAGTACCTAAATATGATTCGTGATACCACGGGTCTTAATGAAGTTGTTGATGGTTCAACTCCCAAGGGTGACTCCCTCGTAGGTGTTAGACAACAAGCGATAAGCGCTTCTAATAATGCTATATACGATATTACCCACGCATCACAAGTTTTATATAAGAGGGTTTGTGAGGATATTGTAAAATGTCTTCAAGTATTATCTCCAGATTCTATACTTTATAGAGTATATGAAAAAGCTGTAGGAGAAACAAACATGGCTATTCTCTCTTCTTTTAAAGACTTGCCTATGTTTAACTTCGGTGTTCGTGTTGTAACCAATATGAATGACGAGGATAGAATGTACTTAGAGCAAAACATTGCACAGTCTATTGCCCAAGGGGAACTAGATATTGAAGATGCACTAGCTATTCGTAGGTTAAAAGACGTAGATCAAGCGGAGCGTTTGTTAGTTGTGAGACGTAAGAAAAGAATGAAGTTGCGTCAAGAGATGGCACAGCAAAACTCTCAAATGCAAGCTCAAGCCAATCAACAGACGGCACAAGTTTCTGCTCAGTTGGAAGCTCAGAAAATGCAAATGGAAGCTCAACTTAGTGCACAGAAAACTCAAATTGAAGCCCAGGCGCAAGCTCAGTTGATAGAGATTGAGTATGGGTTTAAGATGGAGTTAGAGAAAATAAAATCTCAAACACGTGATGCTAACGTAGAACGTCAGTATGGATTCCAGCAATCTAATGAAGACAAACGTGAGAAAGCAAAAGATGACCGTGTTAAAAAACAAGCTGTAGAGCAATCTAAACTTATATCTCAACGCCAAGGAAAAAGAGGTGAACTTAACGATGATGATAGTTCAGACATTCTTTCTCAACTATTTGATAACCAGTAAATTACTACCTTTGTAACATGGCAACACAGATAAATCTAGACACCTCAACAAGAGTTGATATAACCTGTAGAAAAGGAGATACATTCTCTCTTGAGTTTACTTTTAAGGATAGTGCAGGAGTAGCTATTAACCTTACAGGATATACATGGAAAATGGATGTCAAAGAAACAGACACCTCATCTGGAGATATTATAGCCGATAGTAGCTTTACTTATAGCGGAACAGCAGCAGGATTACTAACAGTAACCG
>TARA_R110001632_G_scaffold10505_8_pt1 | contig 13665 bp, 11 predicted proteins | sample TARA_R110001632 | Tara Oceans TARA_R110001632 (sample SAMEA4398266) | marine metagenome | biome: Polar Biome; feature: [SRF] surface water layer (ENVO:00010504); material: water (ENVO:00002006), including particulate matter (ENVO:01000060) such as... | depth 5 m
GCAGGAGTTATTGTAAGTGCCTTGGTATTCTCTTGGGAAAACGCAAAACGTATTCGTTCTAGAAAGCGCATTAAAGAAGACGGAACAAAAGTATACGAGATTTGGGGACCATTATTCTTTGGAAGCATCTCTGCTTTTAATGATAAGTTTGATATAAAAAATGATCCTGATGTAGTAGAAATTGATTTTGTAGAATCTCGTGTTTCAGATCATTCAGCCTTGGAAGCTATTTTTGTATTGGTTGAAAAATACCAAGCAGCTGGAAAAAAAGTCACATTAAAACATCTTAGTGCAGATTGTAAAATATTATTGTACAAATCGAGTCCTATTTTTCATCAAGTAATTGAGGAAGATATAGACGACCCTCGTTATCATTTGGCTGCAAATCCTGAGAAATTCCCAAAATCTTTAAGTGAGTATAAATTTTAGCAATTAATTTGACAAGTTATTAGCTACAGTTTTTAATTTACAATTTCATCAATAACTGACTTTGCTGATTGTGCAGCAGTGTGAACAGAAACCCAATCTTCACCATCTGTATATGCTCCACCAGCAAAATATATTTTATTAGCTACAGATTCACCAAGTTTTCTAACGGTTCTCCAATCCGCATTATCTGTCAAATAACCCGCTTTAATGAATGGTTCATTATCCCAATCTTGTGTAATGTGTTTTACATAGCTTGGAGTTGCTTGGTTTGAGTAAATTCCATTTAATTCACTAAGAATAAAATCTCTTAAATTATCCCCTGACAAAGAGGTGTAATCTATGGCAGGCTTTCCAACCACAAACAAACCTATTATATTTTTTGTGGAATTTTGTCCAAAAGCGGCATTGTAATATATCTTTTCTCCATCACTTGCAGGAAGGATATTAAACACATGTTCATCATTGTAAAATTTATTGGAGAATTCAAAAAACGCTTTAAAGCCTTCCCATATAATAGAATTATTAATGGCGTCTTGTTTATCTTGTGGTAAACTTGGAACAAAGTTAACATCTCCGTCTTGAAGAATTTTAAGCGGAACTGAAACGATAACTTTGTCTGAGGTATACTGCCCTGTTCGCGTGTTAGTAATAACTTTATCTCCAGAATAATCTATAGATTCAACTATTGTATTGTATCTAATCTTATTAGAAATTGAAGGCAAAATATACTCGTCAAAAAAACTAAGCCAAGAGGAGTTTACAAATTTTCGATCAGGTGAATCTGAAATAGTTTCTACAGCAACTGAAACTGAAGAGTCGTTCACTATTTCTTGAAAAACAGTAGCATTTGTTTCTAACCATTCGGCTCCTAATGGAATTGGGAAATCTGTAAAATCAGTATTAATTTTCATTCTACCGCCATGTATTGAAGAAGCTTCTAAAATTTCAAAATCAATCCCTTGTTGCTGAAGTAAGTATCCAGAAGAAAGGCCTCCTGCTCCTGCTCCAATAATTATAACTTTTCCAGAAAACTTAAGATCATTTCCATCATCATTACTACAGGAAAGTAATGAAGCTTGTAATGGGATTCCGATACCTAATACTCCACAAATTTTCACAAACTCTGCTCTTGTCATTTTAGTTTTTTTTTTAATTTATTACAATGTGATTATATCTTGTCTGACCCATACTTTAAGCACATAATAAAACTACTTTTCAAAAGAAAACGAAAACATTTAGTAATATGTATTGATAAGGATGATTATTTTAAAGTAGAAACCCAAATTCTAGCCATTTCATTGTCGGTTATTTTTAATATTTTTTGACCTCCGATATTAATATTCAAACTAGTTCCACCAAATTGATTGGCACTTATCTGTCTAGAAATCCAAAAATAATTAATTCCATTTGTCAGTTTCAATTCTTTACTTTTTCCATTGATTGAAATATTTATAGAATCCTGATTATCATCTAAATTCATTACTACATAAGTCCTATCTTTTAATTTTTCTGCTTTTCCATTTATTGATAATTCTGTACGAAAATGAGTTGTTAGAATACTACCTAATTCATCTCTAAACAAATACAATCTTCTATCTTTTTCAATATTTTCAATACGATTCAATTCGGCAATATCTACTTGATATAATTTTCCTTTAACTCCTTTACCTACTAACTCAAATTTCTCAACAACTATTGCATTAGCATAATTATTTTTAGCCAACTTCACTATATTGGGCTTGATTTCATTCCACTCTTTTTTAATATCAACAACATTGAAATTTCCAACTTCTTTTTTTACAGAATAGGATTCAATATTTTTTATGAAGACAACATTTTCGTATTGGATCTTTTCAATATTTTTATTTGTGTTTTTCACTTTGTATGAAACGCAAGAATTGATTAAAAATGAAATTATCAATAAAAGAATGTTTTTTTTCATGATAAAGGTATAATTGTGTTCAATATTTTTATTTGTCTAAACAACTAATTAAATACATCGTTAGTATCAGTTAATCTAGTTTTCTAGGAACTTTTGTTTCCATCATATCTAAAGAATAAATAGTCCAGGCTAGAATCACCGCATTTTTCATAATATCATTTTCATAAACATATTCCAAAAGGTCAAGGTTTGTATGATGAGTAGAAGTGTTATACGCTAGCTCATCTTGTATAAATTGAAATGAAGGTATGTTGTAGTAATCAAATGTTTCATGATCTGTAGAAAGAGTGTTTTCTGTCGTTATAGCTCCAGTCGTTAAATTAGAAATCGGTGCAAATATTTTTTTGAAAACTGGCCTAGCCATTTCATTGTTCTGCAGATAAATTCCTCGTATCGCTCCAGCTCCATTATCTAAGTTTAAATATGCTGATACTTTTTTAGATTCGCCGTTCGGTTTTTTATTTAAAGGTCCAAAATGTTTTTTAGCATAGGCTGCAGATCCCAGAAAAGCTTGCTCTTCCCCACCCCAAAGACCAATTTTAATAGTTCTTTTTGGCTGATAACCTATCTGTTTAAGAATACGTAAAGCTTCTACTAAAACAATGCTATTAGCTCCATTATCAGTAGCTCCTGTTCCAGAATGCCAAGAGTCAAAATGAGCTCCTATCAGGATGTTTTCCGACTTTAATTTAGCGTCATTTCCTGTAATTTCTCCAATAACATTTACATTGTTTTTTGGTTCATTATAAAATTCTGTTTCCAAATTAAGACGTATGATTGGTGTTGCGTTTAATTTGATCATTCTGTACAATCTACCAAAATGCTCTGGCATAATTGAGAAATATGGTAAAGGTTTTAAATCGCCATTTCTAAAATAATACATTTCTTTAGGATGTAAAACACCCAAATACATTGACCTTGAAGTTAATACAGCCAAGGCACCTTCAGCCTCTAAAAATTTAAGAAAATTTTCATCTGCTTTATCTTCAATTTCCCATTTCTTAAAAAGTTCAGGCAGTGGAATTGTCTTCACTTTAGCAGTTAGTTGCCCCTCTTTCTTCTTCAGTTGTTTGTTTGAATAACGAAACTCTATAGTGTCTAATAGTGATTTCTTTTTTGGCATTTTTCCTAAAAGGATTATTTTACCCTTAAGTTTACCAGAAAACTCCTTTCTTAGTTCACTTAAATCTTTAGAACTCTCCACACTAATTATTTCTCCAGAAACAGTACCAATTGTACTTTTAGTCATTACGGAAGGATATGCTGAAATATTCATATAGTTTGGAGCAATCATTTCTACATTAAAGGTTTTAAGATTCCAACCTCGACAATCAGAACAATAATTTTCAAAATGCACATTTTGAAAACCCATTTTTTTCATTTCATCAGAAATCCAAGTTGCCGCTTTATAGTACTCTCGTGTACCTGTAAGTCTTTGACCGTAAATATCCGTTAACTGGCTTACCATTTTCATGGCTTCAGAGTTCTTAAATCCTTCAGTACGGATTTTGGACAAAATGCTTTCTTCACTGGTGATTTGTGAATAGCTGTTGATGGAGAATCCTAAAAAAAGGAATAAAGCAATAGTGATTTTTAGTTTCATAATGGTGTGTAAGAATTATTATATTTTATTAATTAAAAACGGGTTGTTGTCTATCTTTTTATTCCTCTTGAGTAACCATAGGGCCTAAGGATTTACCACCTAACAAATGCATATGTAAATGAAATACAGACTGCCCAGCATCTTCATTAATATTCATAGAAAGTCGATAGCCAGTTTCAGAAATACCTTTTTCTTTGGCTAATTTTTTAGCCACTAAAAACAGTTTACCAAGTAATAGAGTGTCTTCTTCAGAAACATCATTAATTGTGTGAATTTCCTTTTTAGGAACAATTAGTAAATGAACAGGTGCTTGAAGTCTCAGAGGAACAAAGGCAATAATATCTTTATCTTCATAGACAATGGTTGCTTTTATTTCTCTGTTAATTATTTTAGTAAACACAGAACTATTTTCTGTTTTTTTCGCTTTCTTTTTTTGATATTCTTGACTCTGACTCCAACAAATTGAAGTGGTCAAAAGTAATAGCATTATTAAAATAGGTGTATTTTTCATAGAGTTGAATTTTTATACAAGTTCTTAGCTGTTGTTTTTCTTTGTTGATTTAATGGCGTAAACAATTGGAAGTTTATCCCCTAAATGTTCTATTCTATATTTTTTTGGCTCAAATTCAGTGGTCTTATTGAAACAATTATAGGGAGAATAATCAAACTCGTTCAATAAATTAATTTCAAGTCCATTTTTTATTAAACTATTCACAACATCACTCATACTATGATTCCAACAGATAGATTTTTGAGTTATTTCAGCATTTCTGTCTGCATAAGTTCCATTTTCAATTTCAACAATTGCTCCAATATTGAAATAGCTGTAAGTTATTTCTTGAAAATTATCGTCAAACATCCAAACTACTGGGTGAAATTCTACAAAAACAAATTCCCCTTTAGGTTTTAAAAATTTGGAAATCACTTTTGCCCATTTGTCTAAATCTGGCAACCAACCAATGGTTCCATAACTTGTATATACAATATCAAATTTTTTGTCTAAATGGTTTGGTAAGTCGTAAATATCACAACAAATAAAGGTCGTTTCCATTGTTTCTTTTTCAGAAAGCTCTAAAGCACTTTTAATTGCTTTGTCTGACAAATCAACTCCTGTAACATTTGCTCCTAATCTCCCTAACGAGATAGTATCTTGACCAAAATGACATTGCAAATGCAAGATACTTTTGCCCTTTACATCTCCTAGTAACTCTAATTCAATTTCATTGAGTGATGACTTTCCGTTTAAAAATCCTTCAAGGTCATAGAAGTCCGATTTTAGATGTGATTCCGTTTTGTTATTCCAAGACTGTTTATTTATTTCTATGTAATTCAACTCGTCCTTCATTATTCTTTTTTAGTGATCTTTTTAATTAACAGTTAGTCAAATCAAATACTAAATATAATCGTTTTAAATGAAGATCTCATCTAAGTTTGAATTATAAACACTAGTTGGTTTTGTCCAGCTCTTTATCTATCATATTTCGTAATTGAATCATGTATTTTTTTAAATTTCGGTATTCCTTATTCTGTCCTTGCAGATTGTATATTTTCTGACGTAAAATATTTAAAATAAATATTTCATTTCTATAATCCTCTACAGTTTTCGGTTTGATTTTAGATTGACTAATATCAATTTCAACAAAATCATCATATTCTTTCTCTCTAACATTTGGTTGTGGTATATGATCAAAATTTAGCATAAAAGGGGCTATTATATTTCTTGTATAATCTCTCAATGCTGAATCCCAACTTTTATAATCATAATTGTAATACTGTGTAATCGAATCTGTTAATGCTTGATTTTGTATATATTCTATTTGGCCAGACGAAACAATATTATTGAATGTTGTTCGATTTTGATCAAAAAGAGCAATTGTAAGTAACGAATTTAAATTTTTTTTAAACTCTTCTCTCGTTGGGTCTGTTTTCCCTAAAACTGTATTAGTACAAAAAGTTAATTCAGTTATATAATTATTAATCTCTTCCATTTCAGTTGAGATCGCTTTTAAATCCAAGGAAATATCAAATCTCAATTTTTCAAGAATGAATTTCCCTTGTCCTGCTATTTTTTTGTTTTCGTTCCAATTGTTAATTTGAAGGGCAATTAATATTCCAATAACAACAAGAATAATTTCGCCAATGGCATAAAGCATATACTTACTGGCTTTATTTTCTTTTATCATACTTTGTCGTATTTTTCTAAAAAAATTTATCATATTCTATTTCCCGAGAAAGCGGGAATCTTATGGTTGGTCATAATGTTTTACAACGTGTTAGTGAAGACTTTCGTTGCCTAGAGACTAAGATAGCAAATAAAGGAAAACCTTATGATAAAAATTTTGTATCGAAATTTATGTAAACAGAATTAATTTTTAACTCGGTTCTTTGTTATACACTTTCTTGATTATTTTTTCCCATTAATATTATACTTTGATACAAACAATGTTTGACGTTGGTACTTCTAATATTATTTTTATCTCAACCAAAAAATTATAGTTACCGTTATTCCCAGTAACTCTAGACACCCACAAGCATCTTTGAGTATTTACCAAATAACTTTTTAAATATCCAGCCAATGAGCATACTTAACGCCATGGAAGAGGTTAAAAATATAAGCCCAGCCAAGAATAAATTAAACGGAGCCATCTCGTGCATCGTTGATAAAGGTATTAACGGCTCAATTAGTAAATCTAAGAAAAAGCCGTGCAGAAAATAAATGACAAACGCATAGGTAGCAATGGGATTTAGCCAACGAGGCTGACGGTTACCCCTATTTTTAAACAACACAATAAATATTCCTGATAAACTCATCTTCTGAATATAATACAAAGCGCTCATTAAAGACCATCCCCCAAACTTATTAATTTCTTTTATTTCAAAATATAATAATGCTGCGGAAGAGAGTAGTGCAATCAATACAAACGAGGCCATATTTTTTTTAACCCATGAGAACAGCTTTTCGGGATTTTTGCCAAAATAAATACCTGCGGCATACGCACCTGTGAAATATATCATGGTTGATAAATACAAATGATTTCCTTCCATATCAATCAATTCTACCCTCGATATGGCTATCGGTAATGCAATAATGACTAACATTAAAAATGTTCCCCATTTTTTAATATGCATTACATAATCCAACAGAGGTGTTACCAGATAGAGAAAAATCAAGATGGGTATATACCAATAAGGAAACTGCGCCGTGCCATATATAAAATTATTAAATGCTGCATTTAGATAGGAAACAAAATCAGCTTGCAGCCCAAATGGAATGTAGATTGGGGGTTCGAATATGGGGTTGAATATGGAAAAAACAAGTGTTAAAAACAGGTAGGGTAGCAACACATTTTTAAGCTTGCTACTATAAAATATTTTATACCCTTTACTTTTTAAAACAACAGAGAAAAGTATGCCAGAGATAACGGCAAAATAAATAGTACTGTTATGAAAAAGTAGTTCATTGCCAATATGATAAGGACTTTTTAGATCGAAACTCTGGTTACTAAATTCATATATAGCATATGAGAAGGCATGAATGAAAACAATATTTATAATGGCAAAGCCTCTGAAACTATGCAAGTATCCAAGGAATGAAGGTTTTTTTTTGTTCATATTTAGATTAATAACTCATACAAGGTAATTAAATTTGATTTTTTATAACTTGTATATGTATGATTTCGTTACCTGTTTAAGCACCAAATTTAGCAAACTTGCTCACCGGCTGGCTTGTCACAAAGCCAACTAGAAAACCTGTTGGTGCCTTAGTAACTCTACAAGTGTTGCAGTGAACCTGTCGAACAGCTCACTGCAACACTTGTAGAAAGATAAGCGAGACTAGCAATTAATTTTATACAGTGTAAGCCTTTCGTTATTTTCAATTTTCTCATTTAATCCAATGAATAATAGAAATTATCATTACTGCTTTTTAAAATGTACACCTTTTGTTCTTCCATTGGACACAGAAAATGCATTGATTTTTCCTTTAGTATCTCTTTTGAAAACAACATTATTCATAAAAGATATATCCCCACTGAATGTATCGTTTTCTATTGGAGAAAAAGTAATGTCCTTTAAGTTTCTATGTATGGCAATCATAACGCTATCTTTAACTACAATTGTATAAAAGGTTTCTAGCTCATCACAGAAGTACTTTCCTTCATAAGCCTTTAGTTCATTTGGTGAAGGGTTGAAAGCTTGTAGTTTTTCCATTTGAAACACTTGCCCTCCTTGTTTGTGTGTTGCACCTATATTCTTTCCATCGTCGTCCATTTTAAAAACAATGGTTGCAGTAATACCTTTATAGTTGAAGGTTGCTTTTGAAGTTGGCACTAATGGTAAAGAAGATTGCCCAGTTGGATACGCAACTAATTTTCCATCCTCAAGTTTGTAATCAATTACAAGCCCCATAGAAGATGCTTTATATTTGCCCACATAGCTTTTCAATGTTTTAATATCAACGTTATATTCATCTGATGTTTTTGCTTCAGAAACAATTGTTTTCTTTTCTTTTTCCTTTAAATGTTTTGCGAAAAATAAATCACTAATATCAGCAGCTACTGCTGTAGAAAAAGAAGCATTGTTGCTCATGACTATAACTCCAGAATTGATTTCAGGATAATAAATAAGTGAAGCTCTATGTGCAATATCCGCACCTGAGTGTGCATACATTTTTAGACCTTTTCGGTTTCTAACACCAATACCTAATGCATAAGGTAAGGTGTCTCCTTTTTTCAATATTCCTGGTGTTACTAGTTTTTCTATAACTTCCTTTCCTCCAATTTTTGGATCTTTAAAATTTTGCAACCATTTCGATAGATCTAAAGGAGTTGTATAAATACCTCCGGCTCCATAAGCAGCATAAAGATCTCCAGATTCAATGAATCCATTATCTCCTTGTGAATATCCTTGAGAAGCATGAGGAATGATTTGACTTGGATCTAAACGCACATATGAATCTTTCATCCCAAGCGGTTCAAAGACATTTTTCTTCATCCAATCTGGGAATTTAGAATCCGTTTTGCGTTCTACAATTTCTGCAAGTAAAATAAATGCCGAATTGTTATAATTAAACTCCTCTCCAGGAGAAACCTGAAGCTTTTCTTGCCTTTTCAACATGTTTAATATTTCAGAGCGCAACAATTTATCTTCGCCATTCCAACCAGTTATTGGTAATAAGTTGTAAACTTCTCGAAGGCCGTTGGTATGGTTTAGTAAATTTTTTATGGTGATTAATTCACCGAAATCTGGAAACTCTGGAATGTGTTTTCTCACATCGTCATCTATAGAAAGCAATCCTTGCTGTTCTAAAAGCAATATTGCAAATGCTGTAAATTGTTTAGAAACTGACCCAATATTGGTAGGTGTATTTAATTTAAAATCTAAATTATGTGTAATATTCGCTTTTCCATAAGCTTTTGAAAAAATCATTTCTCCATCTTCAACTACACCTATAACTGCACCAGGCTGATCATTAGAATAAAAAGAAAACAATTGATCTACTCTTTTAGACCGATCTGTTGCTATGGACTCAACTTTATCAATTATAATAGAATAATCTCCAGACTGTTCTTCAAATGGTTCTACCTCTAATCGATAAGTCCCTGATTTTTTTATATTGAATGAAAAATATTCAAGACCTCTTGCAGGGCCATCAAAACTTCCAACTTCTTTGTTCTCATCATCTACTAATTTAACAATAACATCAACAGTCTTTTGGTTAACAGATCCCAAAATAAAAGAGTTGGAATCTAGTTGGATTTCATATGGCTTAGATATTTTTTGAAGTAGGCTTCCAGATTGTTCAACACCTATCTCTAGATCACCAGAAAAATTCATTTTTGGATTTTGCTGACAAGAAATTAAAAACGTAAACAGTAGTGCATAAATAAATGTTTTCATAAAGTTTTTTGTTATAGTTTGTTACAAGGTATAAAAATAATCTTGATTCCTAGTTTTAATGCAGGCTAACGTTGTTGTATATGATTTGGCTGTGTGTTTTAAACACCTAGTTTAGAAAATACAAACCAAACCTTACTTCCGCTGGCATGACAGAAAATCCCTTGGTACCTGAGCTTGTAGAAGGATAGGCTAGAATTGATTATATACGGTGTTGGTCGTAGTTATTTTATTCTTCATTTGCTTTTAAAACTCTTAAGAAATTACTTCCGAGAATTTTGACAATATCTTTTTCACTATATCCTTTTTCTACTAAAGCTTTAGTTATTAAAGGATAGGTTGCAACATCATCCAATTGCAATGGTGTGAGATTGATTCCATCAAAGTCAGACCCCAATCCAACATAATCTACACCCACTAATTTAACAATGTAATCTATATGATCAATCAACTTAGATAATGGTGGTCTCATTTGGTTTGCCTCTACTGTATGTTTTTTATACAAGTAATCCATCATATACCATTCATCCATTCCGCTTTTTAAAAGAGAGTCTCTTTCAAAAGCATGTTTTTCAAAAAAGATTGTTTCTTTTTCACCAAAACTACTATCAATAAAACCAGGATGAAAATTTATCATAATTACACCATCATTATTAGCAATGGCTTTTATTTGATCATCTTTTAAATTTCGACGACTCGAAACAAGACTATAAACAGAACTATGTGAAGCTATAATCGGTTTGTTGGTAATTTTAATCACATCCCAAAATGTTTGGTCGCCAGAGTGACTTACGTCTATCATCATTCCTAATTCATTCATTTTTGTTACAACCTGTATTCCAAAATCTGTTAGTCCTTTTTGTGGAAGATTTGGATTTGTTGTTTCATCTGCAGCACTAGTTGCCCAAGAAGGAGCAACATTATGAGTTAAAGTTAAATATCTAGCGCCACGTTTATATAAAGCTTCTAATTTAGTAAGATCATCTTCAATCATATGACCACCTTCAACACCAAACATTGCTGCAATTTTATTCTCATTAATAGTTTTCAAGATCTCGTTAGAGTTGGCAACTTTAATAATCTTACTTGGGTTCCGTGCTACTGCTAAATCTAAACTGTCCATTTGTCTATTAGCTAATGTAAATGCGTTTTTCACACTTCCATCGCTATACACAGAGAATATTTGAACATCTAAACCTCCCTTTTTCCAACGGTTTAAATCGCTGTGTGCTTTTCCGGTTAAATCTTGATCCAACATTAATCCTAGGTCTACAGTTTTCATCAAGATATCATTGTGGGTGTCAACTACAATTGCCTCATTGTGAATTTCTATAAATGTTTTGGGTTCAGATTCTTTATCTGGAGAAGATTTACAAGATGATAAAACAATAAGTAGAACAATAAAATATCTCATAGATTTAAATTTTTATTTTAATTACTACCAACGTATTTGTATAAGATTTTTTTTGCGGTTAAAAGTGCAATAGGCATTCCGCCGGTTCGGAAAGATAATTGATTCGCATGAATTTCCGCAAGGAAAATCGGACGCAATGGATTATACAGTTTGTTAGCGGCTGGTTTTGTCTATTTCAATCATTAATGCTTCTTTTAAACTCTGCGTATTTCCAAAAGAATCAGGATTGAATTTATTATTGTTGCTTAGAATAATAATCGTTTTATTGGTGTCAAGCATTCGTATTAAAACAGAATTAGCACCTAAAATTCCGCCTCTTCTTTCCATAATTTTTGGTTTAGATTTGGCAAATGGATAATTGTAAGTCCATACACTGTATCCAGAATAATTATATTCTGGATAAGAAGTGTACATTAGTTCTTTGCTCTTTTCAGTGAGTAATTCATTACCATACATTGCTTGATCAAGTTTCAATAGGTCTTTGGCAGTTGAAAACATAGAACCTGCGGCATAAAAGTTCTCAATAAAGAATAATGGGTCAGCTTGTCTTATGCCTTCTTTATCAAAGGAAAATGAGTACGCAAAATCTTGTGGATATTTTCCCTTTACCAAAAAGCCAGTTTCTATCATTCTTGCTTTATCTAATATCCTTTGCTGTACTGATTTCACCCATGCTTTGTTATCATATTTCTCTATTATTAACCCAAGTAAAACATAGTCAATGTTGGCATAGTTGAATTTGTCAAAGCTATTGAACTTGTTGGATAGAGTTTCAGCAACGAATCTTAGCGGATTTTTCGATTGAGCATATATTTCGTCGCTTTCATTTGGTAATCCTGATATGTGCAAAAGAAGATTATGTATCGTAATTTTCTTTGATTTTGGAATTTCTAATTCTGGTAACAATTCTTTCAAATTATCTGAAATCTTAAATTTTCCTTCTTCAATAAGTTTCAAAATAATGATTGCAGTAAATAATTTTGTTATTGATGCAATACCAAAACTCGTTGAGTTATTTACAGGAATAACCTTCCCTTTATCTATGAACCCAAAGGACTTCTGATAAACTACGTTGCCATTTTCCGCTATTAAAACTGTTCCTTCGAATAATTCTTCACTCACAGCATTCTTTACAATACTGTCAACAGATTTGGTGTTAGTTTGAGCCATACCGTGAAATCCAATCATCAGCAATGCTGCAAATATCATCAATGTTCTTGTCATTATTTTGATTTTACTTGTCGTTAACGCGTTTGTGAAAGATTTTTTTTGCGGTTAAAAGTGCGATAGGCTTTCGGCCGGTACGGAAAGATAATTAATTCGCATGAATTTCCGCAAGGAAAATCAGACGCAATAGATTATACAGGTTGTTGCCAACTGTTTTTTATTTAGAATATGCTCCTGATGAGTATGTCAATTCGTAACTATGGGTGTATATTTCAAATACAATTCCAAATGGGTCTTCTACATAGCACATTTTAAATGGCTTTTCGTTAGGATAATATTCTCTAATAGGCATTCTCTGCTTTCCACCATATGATATAATCTTTTCAATTAATTCCTCAATATTTGGGTCTTGTACACAAAAATGAAAAAGCCCTGTATTGAATGGGTTAAATTCCGGTGCTTCTTTAATTCCATTAGGAAATGAAAACAACTCAATGCCAATTCCGTCCGAAGTCGCTAAATGTGCAATTTCAAATTCTTCCCAATCCTCACCAAAAACGTCAATACACATTTGACCAATAGCAGTTTCCTTTTCCTTTTTTACTTTTGAGGGCTCCATAATTATGTACCAACCCATTACCTCTGAATAGAACTTTACAGCTTCTTTTATATTAGGAACTGTTATTCCGATATGCGAAAATGATTTTGGATAATTTTTAGTTGTTGTCATAAGTTATATTTTTCAGAAGATAGTCGTGGTTAATTTAATGTAACAATATCTTTTTTAATTGCACACAAAGTATTTGTGTATGATTTTTTACGTGTTTAAGCACCTAATTTAGCAAACGTGCCTACCGGCAGGCTAGGCACAAAACCAACTAGAAAATCCGTTGGTGCCTGAGCTTGCCGAAGGATAGGCTAGAACTAGCAATTAATTTTATACGGTCTTTTGCTTTCGTTATTTCACACAGGTAAATTGCATAGTATTAATCTATTCTTTTACCTTTCATTTCACGTCCTCCTTGAAAAAGGGTTACGCTATCTATATCACCAGCATCATTTTTATTAAAGGTTAATTGTGCATCAACTACTTTTAAATAAAACTCATTGTCTGATTTTGGAAATACATCTAATACAGATTGCCCTGTGGCTTGTGTTTTTAATTGATTTCCTTCTAAGGTAACGGTAAGAACAAATCCTGGTTGTAGTTCGTAT
>TARA_R110001632_G_scaffold41746_1_pt1 | contig 13595 bp, 13 predicted proteins | sample TARA_R110001632 | Tara Oceans TARA_R110001632 (sample SAMEA4398266) | marine metagenome | biome: Polar Biome; feature: [SRF] surface water layer (ENVO:00010504); material: water (ENVO:00002006), including particulate matter (ENVO:01000060) such as... | depth 5 m
GGTCCTGTAGGTCCTGTAGGTCCAATAGGTCCAACGGGTCCAACCGCTAATATTACTAGTGCTGCAGCTAATACTGTGTATCGCGTGATTATGGCTAATTCCACAGGTAACACTATATATAGAGAAAGTGCTGCAGATGAATTAGATTATGTAACAGGTACAACTGCTCAGGAACTAAGAGTAGGGGGTGATATCATTGCTTATTATTCTTCAGATAGAAGATTAAAAGATAATATTACACCAATCCAAAATGCCTTAGATAAGGTATCTAGGTTAGGTGGTTACACTTTCGACTGGAATGAAATTAGTGGTAAAGTAGGTACTGAAGTTGGGGTAATAGCTCAAGAAATTGAAGCTGAATTCCCAGAATTAGTAACAACTAGGGATAATGGTTACAAAGCTGTTAGATATGACAAGATTGTAGCAGTATTAATCTCAGCTGTTAATGAACTTAGTGAAAAAATTAAATAAAAATCACTAAAAGAAAAACTAAGAGGGGAGCGTTTGCTCCCCTTTTTTATATTTATATCAAAATAATTTAAGTTTATGGAGAAGTTTTGTATCTCAACATTAACCCACGATGCTAGCGGGAGAAAAACATTGCTAGAAGAAACGATAAAACTAGTAATAGAAAACACTACAACTAATTATGATTGGTTCATATTAGTTAATAATTCAGATGAGAGCTGGGTAGAACATCTTAACAAATTAAAAGAAACTTATAAAGAAAGAATTAATTTTTCTTTCCACCATTCCCCTTATAATTTGGGGCCTGGGGGTGGTATTAATAGGTTAAATGAGATTACTAAAGATTATAAGTATACTTTATTTTTAGAAGGTGATTGGTTTCATACATCCCAACAATCAACTAATTTACCTAAAAATTGGATTGAACTTCTTATCCAGTATATGGACGAAAATCCTAAAACCGACCAAATCCTCCTCCGCAAGTATCTACATGACACCGATGATAGAATGTATGGTTATGGGTATTGGATCTCTGAGCGCAACGTGGAAAAAGTTGAAGATTATAGGGGTTTAAATTTAGTTCATCTAACCCAAAAAGAATATACCAATAACCCCGTATTAAGAAAAAATCAAAGTTTTTATGATCTTGATATCTTCCCTCTTGAAGAACACATAGGTAAAGATGGGAATTCTTTAGAAGTAAAAGGGAATGAAAAATGGGGTATAGCTGAAATTAGGGCCGAATCTAAAGGTTATAAATTAAAGTCATTATATTTAGGATTTGGAGCTTTTATTCATGGAGACGGTTATGATTTAAAAAAATATAAAAACTATGACCATAAGGGATGTGGTAGTTGTATTTATGGTTTATTAAAACCTGTAGAATCGTGGTGTGCTATGTGTCCCTCAGATGTTGATTTTACTAATTTTGAACATCACCAACAGTTATATGAAAAATGGCATGGTTTAGTTCATGAGAAAGGTTTTAATGAAGATGAAAAATTAGAACAAGCTAGAAATTTAATAACTAACCACAGATATTCTCTCAAAGAAATAAAAAAGTACTTTGGATAATCAAATTATTTTTATTATATTTAAGTTATATGAATCCGAGAAAACTAAGACACTTAACGGCAACACTACACACAGCCTGGGCTATGGACTCCATAGAACGAATCAGTGAAGATGATATAATATTTAGAGGTTGGATCCTAGATTGGGATAAACCTTATAAAGAAATTCACATAAACAATAAACCCGTAGATTTTAAATTTATTAAAAGGGCTGATGTTTTAAAGTATTATGGGGATTATGATGTAAAAAATAAAGTAGTAGGTGTAGAATTTACTATACCTAAAACAGATATTACTTCACCTGTACATTTAAAGTATAAAGATAACTCCACGGAGTATATAGGCACATTAGAAGAATGGTATGTAAACCATTCAGGGTTAAGTAATAACCCCTCTGATATTTTAGTAGTAGATAATTTCTATGATGACCCTGATGCTGTAAGAAATTTTGCTATCAATAATTTAGAATTTAAGGAAAGTCCATCTCATAGAGGTCACTCTACTGATAGGTGGTTTTTAGAGGGTACTAAAGATAAATTTGAAAAATTATTAGGCCGTAAAGTTACTAATTGGGATGCTGATTGGCATCGTAATGGGTCTTTCCAATACAACACGTCATATGACCCTATTGTTTATCACGTAGATGAACAGTCTTACGCGGGGGTAATATTCCTTACACCGGACGCACCGCTTGAAGCGGGTACCGCGTTTTATAAAAGTAAATACACAGGAAAAACGCGTTATACCCATACTGAACCCGAGCGTCCTTCATATGATAAAGCTTTTACAGGGCGTAGTGAAAACTATAACTTTTATGATTCAACAGGCTTTGAAAAACTTGATGAAGTAGTTAATGTTTATAATAGGTTAGTAATTTGGGATTCACATAAAATACATGCCGCTGTAAAATACTTTGGCGATAATATTAATAATTCAAGATTTATACATTTATTCTTTTTTGACGTTACATGAAAAAACTCTCAGTTATAACACGTTGTACTAGGTTACAACACCTTCCAACAATACAAAAATCAGTATTTTCTAATAGTAAAATGACTATTGATTGGCATATTATTTTTGATACATCAGTATTAAAAGATATTGATTTTGAAGTTTTAGAATCTCTAAAGGGCCCAACTACATTCTTCCACATTATTAAAGGAAAACCAGGAGATTTGTTATACCCCCAATCTATGGAGATTGTTAAACAAATTAAAGAAGGTTATATATATTATTTAGATGATGATAATATTTTACACCCTGATTTTATAGAAACAGTATCTCAAGAAACGTGTAAGAGCCAAATTTATACATTTGATCAATTTGTTGATGGTAAGGATTTTACAAGGTTAGAATATAGAATCGCTTCCCCTGAAAACACAAAATATCAGGGTATTGATTTAGCACAGTTATTATTCCACCATAGTGTATTTGAACAGTATGAATTTATAGGAGATTATGCAGCTGATGGTTATTTAGCTGAAAAAATATATAACGAGCATCCTAATTGGTTTAAATTTTTAGGTAAAACTTTATGTTACTATAATTATTTAGTAGGAACACCAAAACCTAGGTTACCTCGCATTCTATATATTGGTGATGATCAACCTGAGCTACGTTCAATCCAACCTGCTGATTTTGAAGCTGATGAATTAGATGTAGTATATGATGTAGATGATAGTAATTTACTCCACCATTTAAAAACCTTTAACCCTGATGCCATTGTTACTGTTGGGGATAATTGGGAATCCTTTAATTCATTAAGCAAACAACCCTCAGAAATAAGGAGAAAATGGCTGAACGTAACACCCGGAACCCCTAATATTGGTCAAATTGCTTATGAGTTAGCGAATAGTTCAATGATAGAGCCTAATATAGACAATATCATATCATATTTTACACCCATATACAATACAGGTAATAAACTATATAAACTGTATGAATCACTAATAAACCAAACTAATAAAAATTGGGAGTGGGTAATGGTTAATGATTCAACTGATGGGGGTAAAACCTTAATGATAGCAGAAGATATAGCATCTAAGGACTCAAGAATAAAAGTATTTGATTTTAGAGTAAAAAGTAAGGGCAACGTGGGTGAAGCCAAATGGCGAGCAGCTTGTATGACTCAAGGATTTTTACTAGCAGAATTAGACCACGATGATTATTTAACACCGGACTGCACACAGATGTTGTATGATGCTTGTGAGGCTTACCCGGATGCTGGATTCTATTATACGGATTCATGTGAGGTAGATGAAAGTTGGAAGTCATTAACTTATGGTGAAGGTTTTGCTATGGGTTATGGTGCTTATAGAGATGAGTCTTCTATGGGTATTGACTTCCAAGTCCAGGTTACCCCTAATATAAACCCCAAAACAATCCGCCACATTGTGGGTGTTCCTAACCATGTTAGATCTTGGAGGAGAGACACTTACTTTGCTATTGGGGGCCATAATCGAAGTTTAACGATTGCTGATGATTATGAATTAATAGTTAGAACATTCCTTAAAACTAAAATGTGTAGAATTCCAAAATTAGGATATATTCAATTTATTTATAATGATGGTAATACTATGAATACCCATGAACTGTCTCGTAAAGACATTCAACGTAGAGTAAGATCCATTATGTATTATTATAATGAAAGAATTGCTCAACGTTTTGAAGAGTTAGGATTAAAAGACTGGGCATATGATGAACTCCCATCTAACCCATGGGGGGTAGAATCCAAATACGGTGAAGAAGAAAATTATGCTAACTATAATTTTATCCCTAACTCAAACTTAAAATTGGTATGATAAGTATAGTTATTCCTACTTTATGGGGTGCTGAAGAAATTTATGAAACTATAGAATCCTTTAAACAACACAAAACTCCAACTACAGAACTTATTATTATAGATAACACTAACTCAGATTTTAAAGATAGTGACATTACTATAATTAAACCAAATATTAATACAGGGGTAAACCCAGCATGGAATGCCGGCGTAGCTTTAGCATCATATGATAATGTTTTATTATTAAACGATGATATAACTATAAATTTTAAATTATTCTTTGAATTTTTAAATAAAATAGATATAAATACTTTAGATTATGGGATATTAGCGTGTGATAGAGCAAAGTTTACTACTAAAGATATTAACAAAGATAATGACGAACTTTCTTTAGAGGAAAACCAAGATGGTAGATTTTTTGGATTTGGGTGTTTTATGGTAGTTAATAGAAATTACTATCACCCCATCCCACAGTCTTTAAAAATATTTTATGGGGATGATTTTTTATATTTTGTTTATCACGATATGCTAGAGCTACCTATAAAAATAATTAAAAATCTAAGAACTAAGGGTAGAGTAGAAACCACATCCGGGGATTTTGGTCACCTTCTTCAAGACGAAGTAGCTCCTTGGCAAAACATAGTAGGTAAAGTAAGAAGATATTATGCTAAATAGTTTATTTTCACCATTTTTCTGGAAAGGATTTTTATTTGAAACCCCTCAAATTGAAGATAATTATTTAGATAAAATTGTAAAAAATTATGAAAAACATCCTAAACTATCCCCTGATTGGGACGTTCATACTTCTTACAATAATGAAGAAAATCTATTACACCCCATAGAGTGGTGGGACAGTATCCAATTTTACAAAAAATATGTAAATAACTTTATAAAATCTTATTTTGGAACTAACCATGATTGGGAAATATGTGGTTCCCCTTGGTATACAGCCTATGGTAAAAATCAACAAGCCGAAAGACACGAACACTTCCCAGACCATTTTTCGTTTGTTCATTTTTTAAAATTTAACCCTAAAGTTCATAGCCCCATTACATTTGTAAATCCAAATTCTTTAGTTGCTAAAAGCTCCTTACAAGATGAAAATCTTAAAAATAAGATAAATTTTAAAAATGTAAAACATTCACTATATCATCCCTTATACTCACCCGTGGTTAAGCAAGGAGATTATATTATATTTAACTCTAACCTAGAACATTTTGTAGAAAAATCACAAAGTGATGAATTAAGAATTACAATAGCTTTTAACATTAAAATTAAATAATATGAGATTAGATTATACTTTTGATCTAAATTTTAACGAACCTCAAGCATATTACGTTAAAGACCAAGCTTTTAATAGAGAAGAACTTAAAAAGATTTATAATGATCTTACTCAAGTTCCATTTCAAAGAGCTAATACTGTGGGTAGTAGTAGTGATGAAATTCGTTCTTCTAGAGTTAAATGGATCCCACAAAACTCAGATTGGTGGTGGTTATATGAAAAGATGGCAGTTTTAGCTACTGAAGCTAATAATGAATTTTGGAAATTTAACCTAACAAAACTCCCAGAACAAATTCAATACACTGAATATTTAGCTACAGACAAAGGACATTACACATGGCATCAAGATATAGGACCAGGAATGCTATCAGTTAGAAAAGTCTCTGTTACTATTCAATTATCTCATCCTGATGATTATGAAGGTGGAGATTTACAAATAGATCAAGGAGCAAACCACCCCATTAACTGTAGTCGCGGTGAGGGAACAGCAGTTTTATTTCCTTCATACATGATGCATAGGGTAACTCCCGTTACTAGGGGTATACGTCGCTCGTTTGTATTATGGTTAGGAGGAGGACACTACAAATAATTTTTTAACAACTTAATTATATATTTATAACATGGAAAAACAATTTATTACAGAGGAAGAAAAATCAAGCTTTGAAAATCTTCGTACAAGTGAAGAACAAATAATTATTGGTCTAGGTCAAATTGAATACCAAATCCAATCTTTAATGTTAGAAAAAGAAAATATTAAAAATCAATTGAGTACCTTAAAACAAACTCAAGTTACTTTAGGTAGAGAATTAACTGAAAAGTACGGTGATGGGAATGTTGACTTAACTACAGGCGAATTTACAAAAGCTTAATTTTTGGCCTTCCCTTAGGTATTTATAACAAAATAACCTCATAACGATGGCAGAAACATTATTATCACCCGGAGTATTAGCTCGTGAAAACGATAATACATTTTTACAACAGCAACCTATTCAAGCTGGAGCCTCTATTGTAGGCCCAGCAGTAAAGGGTCCTGTAGAAATTCCTACATTAGTAACTACATATTCAGATTACCAAAACAGATTTGGTACTACTTTTGAAAGTGGTAGTGATGAATTTACTTATCTTACATCTGTAACAGCTTATAACTATTTCAACAATGGTGGGGATAGCTTATTAGTTACTCGTGTTGTATCAGCATCCAATAACTGGACATTCTCATCAGCATCTATTACTAACACTGTAAGTGTTACAGGTGGCGAGTATGCAACTGGTTCATTTGGAGTTACGGCTTTTCTAGCAAATACAGAAATTAAATTAAGTTATTCAGGTGTAGACTATAGATTTATTGCTGAAGAAGCTCCAATCCCAAGTGATAACCCTCAAGGTAGGTTATATTACTTTGCTACGGGTTCAACAGCTGATGCAACAGCAACAAATTTCTCAGCTTCGTTTGCTGCTAATATTAATTTCCTCACAGTATCCTCATCAGCTAATAATTTATTATTTAGCTCTTCAGTAGATGGAACTACTTACAATGGGGCTACTTTCTCAACTGGATCATCTTCAACTTTCAGCACACAAGCCACACTCGGTGGTGGTGTAAATGGTGTAGGTACTTCTACAGCTTTTGAAATTGAAGCTATTGATAAAGGTGCATTGTTTAACAATACCTCTTCAATGCTATCAAATGGCGCTTTAAGTGGTGGTACTAGTGATAGTATTCGTTGGGAAGTTGCTTCTTCAGACGTCGCAAGTGGTCAGTTTTCAATACTAGTAAGAAGGGGAGATGATAATACATCTTCTAAAACAGTATTAGAACAATGGACTAATTTATCATTAGATCCAAAAGCTCCAAATTACATTTCTGCTGTAATAGGTGATCAAAAACTATCTTATAATGCTTCCCAAAATTATATCCAAGTATCAGGTGATTATCCTAATGCTTCAAGATATATTAGAGTAAAATCCGTAACAGCTAAAACTCCTGATTATTTTGATAATGCGGGGGTAGCAAAAACAACATATGCTACATCTTTACCTTCAGTAGGTTCGGGTTCATACGGTGGTTCATTTAATGGTGGTACAGGTTCATTGCTTCCTACGGGTCGTACAGCTAATTACTACAGTAACATTAATGGTACTGATACTCAGGGTTTAGTAGGTAGTGATTATACAAGTATGTTAACTTTATTAGCTAATGCTGATGATTACGTTTACAACTTACAATTACTTCCAGGTTTAAGTGATACTTCATACAGTTCACAAATCACAACTGCAATATCAAACGCACAGTCAAGAGGAGATCATTTAGTAATAGTTGATCCAACTAATTACGGAGCTACTATTTCACTTGCTACAACAGAAGCAAATGGTAGAGATACTTCATATGCTGCTATGTACTGGCCGTGGTTGAGAACAATTGACCCAGATTTAGGTAAAAATATTTGGGTACCTGCTTCTACTATGATTGGTGGTGTTTATGCATTTAATGATAATAGTTCAGAACCATGGTTTGCCCCAGCGGGTATTAATAGAGGTGGGTTAGGAACTGTAATTCAAGCTGAAAGAAAATTATCAGCAACTAATCGAAACACTTTATACGAAGCAAATGTTAATCCTATAGCTACATTCCCAGGAACGGGTGTTGTAGTGTATGGTCAAAAAACATTACAAAAACAAGCATCAGCTCTTGATAGAATAAATGTAAGAAGATTGTTAATTGAACTTAAATCTTATATCTCTCAAATTGCTCTAAACTTAGTATTCGAACAAAACACAGCAGCTACAAGAAATAACTTCTTAGCAGCCGTTAATCCATACTTAGAAAACGTTCAAGCAAGACAAGGTCTATATGCCTTTAAAGTAATCATGGATGATAGCAATAACACCCCAGACGTTATTGATAGAAACCAAATGGTAGGTCAGATATTTATCCAACCAACTAGAACAGCAGAATTCATTTACTTAGACTTTAACTTACAACCAACTGGAGCTACTTTCCCATCATAAGGGTTAAGGAAGTAGATATTTATAACCGAATAAAATAGCATAGCAAAATGGCAGTATTAGATACAAACGAAATTTTCTTCACACCCTTTGAGCCTAAACAGGCAAATAGGTTTATCATGTATATGGATGGTGTTCCTTCTTATATGGTAAAAGCTGTAGGGGCCGTGTCTTTAGCACAGGGTGAGGTTGCATTGAACCATATTAATGTTCAACGTAAGGTAAAAGGTAAAACAGTGTGGAATGATGTTTCATTTACTCTATTTGACCCAATCACTCCTTCAGGTGCACAATCCGTAATGGAATGGGTTCGTTTACACCACGAATCTGTTACTGGTAGAGATGGCTATTCAGATTTCTATAAAAAAGATCTTAAATTCAACGTATTAGGTCCTGTAGGAGATGTAGTTTCCGAATGGGTACTAAAAGGCGCGTTTATTAAAGATGCTTCATTTGGGGATTACAGCTGGGATACTGTTGATACTGCTATTGAAATTTCAATGACAGTTGCTATTGATTACGCTGTATTAAACTTCTAAGAAGATTTAACATACTTTATAAGGGAGCTTGGCTATGCCAAGCTCTTTTTTTATTTTTGGTATGTATACACGATAAACGTTATAAAATAAAATATGAGTTTTAATTTACCAACTGAACAAATTGAACTACCCTCTAAGGGTTTAGTTTATTCCGAAAAAAATCCATTATCCTCCGGGAAAATCGAAATGAAGTATATGACTGCTAGGGAAGAAGATATTCTTACTAATGCAAACTATATTGCTGATGGGACGGTATTAGACCGTTTAATGAAATCTCTAATTGTTTCAGAAATTAACTATGATGAACTAATTGTAGGAGATAAAAACGCAATTATGATTGCGGCCCGTATTTTAGGGTATGGTAAAGACTATACATTTAACTATGCAGGGGTAGAACAAACTGTAGATTTAACTACTTTAGAAAATAAAGAAATAGATGAATCTACTTATAAAAGAGGTAATAATGAGTTCGAATTTACTCTCCCTCAATCTGAAAATAAAGTTACATTCAAGTTATTAACCCATAAAGACGAACAAGACATTAATTTAGAATTAGATGCTCTTAAAAAACTTAACAAGGGAGGATCAGCAGAATTAACTACCAGACTTCGTTTTATGATTACTTCAGTTAATGAGGATACAAGTAAATCTACAATTAACGACTTTGTTAATAATTATCTCTTAGCTCAAGATTCACGAGCTCTTCGAGAACACATCTCGTCAATTCAACCAGACGTAGATCTGTCTTTTTTTCCCTCCGGAAGTAAAATTAAACGGAATCTCCCACTTGGGGTTAAGCTTTTTTGGCCTGACTCCCAACTCGGCTAAAATTCAAAGAAATAATGTATTCTCCCAAATCCATGAAATAATATTTCATGGTAAGGGGGGTTACAGTTGGAGTGACATATATAATATGCCCATATGGCTGCGTAACTTCACGTTTAATAAAATCAAAACGTTTTATGACGATGAGGCCGAACGAGTAGAGGCAATGTCTAAAACACGAGATTCAAACACTAAGGATGTTATTGGGAAAGACGGGAAAGTAAGTGCTCCACAATTCCTTAATAAAGCTAGTTATAAATAGTATTTATAACATATACATTATATTATGGCAGAAGGATTTGATAGAGAATCAATCGAACAAAGGAATCAAGCCCTTGAAAGATCGAATTCACTTTTAGAAAAGCAAATAGAAGCTCTTTCTAGAAGTGCTGATATGTCTAATACTATTCTTGATACCCTTAAAGAAGAAATGGGTATTCAAACCCGTCGTAGTACGGGTGAGCAAAACCTCCTTAATATTAATAAAAAGATTAATAAGGAGATTAATAACCAAAAGTTTGGTTTATCTAATGTTGCCACTGTCAACAAGCAAATCCAGAAAAATGATGAGCTTAGAAAAACAGCTTTAACTACCCAAAAATCATTAACTCAGTCCCTTTTAGACCAAGGTTCCTACACTGCTGTGGCGGATGCAAAAGCAGCTAATGATAAGTTTAACCAATTAGCGGCATACCAATCCCAAATAGATGAAGTTAATGCTGCTCTGGAAAGAGGTGAAGACATAGATGAAAATTCTTTAGATACTCTTTACAAAAAACAAGATCTCCTTAATGAAGAATTAGCAGAACAGCTAAAAGGGATGGATAGTGATTCCCAAAGGTTAGCACTTACCATGGCTCAAATAGATACCCTGGATACTGTAAATAAAAAAAGGGCAGAAGAGTTAGTAACTCTTGATAAAATGGAGGAAACCTTGGGAGTAATGGGTAAAGCCATGAACTTTATCTCAAAAATCCCCGGTATAGGTAAATTCGCCCAAGATGGATATGCTGCTGTAATTCAACAACAAAAAGCATTAGCTGAAGCTGGTCAAGATTTAATGGACGTTAATGAGTCTGCAGTCTTTATGGGTAAAGAACTTGGAAAAAGTTTAGGTCAAAGCATAGGTGACCCGTTTACTTTAGGATTATTTGCTTTTAACCAGTTGTCTAAAGCAATAACAGCTTCTGATAATAAGATTACAGGTCTACAAACCCAATTAGGTTTAAGTAGAGGGGCTTCATTAGATATAGCCCAAGATATGTCCCAAATATCAGCTTCTACGGGTGATGCTTTTACTACCTCTACTAAACTAGCAGAGAGTTTTGGAGAAATGTCAGCTCAACTAGGGTTTGCTGTTGATTATAGTGGTCAAACTCTAGAGACATTTACCACATTAAATAAAAGATTAGGATTATCTGTTGAACAGTCCACAGCATTAACATCTTTACTAAAGCTACAGGGTGATAATACTGAAGACCAATTAGATAATTTAACCCAACAAATCGGTGCCTTTAATACCTTAAATGGTACGGCATTCGATACCAAACAAGTTTTAGGAGATATAGCTAATACTTCGGCTGCCATTCAAATTTCATTTGCTGGCAGCACAGATGAATTAGCCTCTGCAGTATTAGAATCTAAAAAGTTAGGTTTAAGTTTAGAATCTGTAGATAAAGTAGCTGAATCTTTACTTAATTTTGAATCTTCAATAGAAAATGAATTAAAAGCAGAATTGCTAATTGGTAAAGAAATTAATCTAGAAAAAGCAAGATCATTAGCTTTAAACAATGACTTAGCTGGGGTAGCTGAAGAATTAGCAGAACAACAGGTAAGTTTCTTTGAATTTTCTAAGATGAACAGAATCCAACAGGAAGCTATAGCTGGAGCTTTAGGATTAGGTCGAGAGGAAATGTCTGAAATGTTGTTACAACAACAACGTATGACAATGACCAATGATGAAATTTCATCTCAATTAAAGGGTCAAGAACTATCTAATTTCAAACAACTTACATTCCAGGAGTCTATGAACGCTGCTGTAGAAAAAATGCAGGATATATTTGTACAAATTGCTGAAGGTCCCATAGGAACTATTGTTGGGTTTATATCTGATATGCTAGTTAATTCTACAGCCCTAAGTTCAGTATTTGGAGCTCTACTCCCCGTAATGAGTCTAATGGCTGCTAATTCAGCTATAATCGCATACCAATCCCTAAAATCAGCTTTATCTTCTGTTGCGGCCGCTGTTGCTAAAATCTTTGGGGCAAGTTTTGCACTAGGTCCCTTTGGACTTGGTTTAGCTACTGTTGGTACTGCTGCCTTATTTGGGAGTCTATCAGCTGCTAAACAGATGGTTAATGATGGTATAGCACCATCTAGTAAAGGACCATTTACTATTACGGATGCATATGGTGCTACGGCTATTACAGCTAAAGGTGATGGGGTAGCTGTTTCACCTAACATTACAAGAGGTGGAGCAGGTTCTTCAAGTAGAAAAATGGAAATGCTATTAGAGAGATTAGTAGCTAAAGAATCAAACATTTATATGGATAGCGATAAAGTAGGTTCTGCTTTTGCTAGGAACGCTACCTTTTAATATTTATAACAAAATATAACGCACTATGAGCTTAAAAAATCAATTAACCCAAAAAGGTTCAAACCTTACCAAGTATAATGGTACTAATCCTACTACTAACATTGGTGCTACCAAACAATCGGTATTACACGCTGATGGAGGTAATGAAACATATGGCTATTCTACTAGTGGTGATTACTTTCAACAAGTAAATGACTCAAGTAATGCCTATGATAATGGTTCCCCAAAAACTTTACCTCTACCTCAACCCTCTTTACTAGATATGGCAGGTGGAGCTAAAATCAACGCACCCCAATACAACCATAAGCAAGCCTATGATTGGAGACAAGGTCAACAATACGACGATAAAGGACCAGTTGACGGGCGTTACTAAGTAGATGCCATTAGTAGATTTACAAACCAACCTTAAATCCCTTAAATATGGGAGGGATACCACCAATGGTGGGTCTAGTGGTCAACCCTTTATAACAAAAGACATAAATGGATTAACTATTGATGATTTAGGTCGTACGGGTGGTTCAGATCTACTTATTAGGGGAGGATTTTTATTAGGTGATAGAGTTAAAGACGATGTCCTCCGTATAGGTAAGTATTTATCTACACCTGAAGGTTTACTTTGGTCTGCTACTCAGAATGTTTTATCTACTAGCGGTGTTAGAATATATGGTGGGTATCCTAAATTAGCCCAAGCTGCTAATGTCTTTAGATTAAATGATGGTTCATATTTACCATCTTCTACTTTATTACAACTAGCAGCAAACCCAATTGGGGGCCATTTAAATAAACAAGGAACAGACCCAACAGGGTTATCTATATTAGGTCGCCCGGAGTATATTAAACTCCAAAAAGAATTAAAAGTTGCAAATTTATTGTTAAGAGGTGACCAGGAATTAAACCGACTTATCAAACTTAGAAAAGACCACATTGAATTCCCATCTGATGGTCCTCTTTACACCTATTTAGGAGGTCCTGGAGCCGGGTCATTAGTAGGAGGTGCAGGTACAACTTCAATAAGATTTGCGGA
>TARA_R110001632_G_scaffold19898_1_pt1 | contig 13529 bp, 14 predicted proteins | sample TARA_R110001632 | Tara Oceans TARA_R110001632 (sample SAMEA4398266) | marine metagenome | biome: Polar Biome; feature: [SRF] surface water layer (ENVO:00010504); material: water (ENVO:00002006), including particulate matter (ENVO:01000060) such as... | depth 5 m
TAGAAGAAGCTAAAAAGTAACATTTATATGCAATTAAAACGAGTTGTTGTAACTGGACTTGGCGCATTAACGCCAATTGGGAACAATGTTGAAGAATATTGGAACGCTTTAGTTAACGGAGTTAGCGGAGCAGGACCCATAACGCATTTTGATGCTGCCAAGTTCAAGACTCGTTTTGCATGTGAAGTTAAAAACTTTAATGTTGAAGATTTCATCAACAGAAAAGATGCTCGTAAAATGGATAAGTTTACCCAATATGCAATGGTTGCTTCAGACGAGGCAATTGCAGATTCGGAATTAGACTTAGATAAAATTAATAAATTACGAGTAGGAGTAATTTGGGGTGCAGGTATAGGTGGTTTAGAAACGTTTCAGAATGAAGTATTAAACTTTGCTGCAGGAGATGGATCACCAAGATTTAATCCTTTCTTTATTCCAAAAATGATTGCAGATATTGCTCCAGGAAACATTTCCATTAAAAATGGATTTATGGGACCTAATTATACAACAGTATCAGCATGTGCCTCTTCTGCAAACGCAATGATAGATGCATTGAACTATATTCGTTTAGGTCAATGTGATATTATTGTTACTGGAGGAAGTGAAGCTGCTGTAACAATCGCTGGTATGGGAGGATTTAATTCTATGCACGCATTATCAACTAGAAATGAATCTCCACAGACTGCCTCAAGACCTTTTGACGCAGAAAGAGATGGATTTGTTTTAGGTGAAGGAGCCGGTGCAATTATTTTAGAAGAATATGAGCACGCAAAAGCAAGAGGAGCAAAAATCTACGCTGAGGTAATTGGTGGAGGAATGTCCTCTGATGCGTATCACATGACAGCGCCACATCCGGAAGGAATTGGAGTAATTGCTGTGATGAAAAACTGTTTAGAAAATTCTGGAATTAATCCAGAAGATGTAGATCACATTAATACACACGGAACTTCAACTCCATTAGGAGATGTTGCTGAATTAAAAGCAATCTCAGAGGTTTTTGGTGATCACGCAAAGAATATCAATATAAACTCTACAAAATCTATGACAGGTCACCTTTTAGGTGCTGCTGGAGCCATTGAGTCTATCGCTTCTATATTAGCGATGAAACATGGAATAATTCCTCCAACAATCAATCATAGTACTGTTGATGAAAATATCAATCCAGATTTAAACCTTACACTAAATAAAGCTCAGAAGAGAGATATCAAAATCTCTATGAGTAATACTTTTGGATTTGGTGGGCATAATGCTTGTGTTGCATTTAAAAAAATCGACTAATACTTAATGAATTTTATTCGCAAAATAGTAACCCAATCATCTAAAGGAGATGATGAGGTGTTCTACAATGCTATGCGAAAATTATTAGAGTTTACACCTAAAAAAATAATGTACTATGAAAAAGCATTTACACATAGATCATTAAAAAGAGTAGACGAGAAAGGAGAACCTTTTAATTATGAAAGGCTTGAGTTTCTTGGAGACGCGATGTTAGGGTCTGTAATTGCTTCTTATTTGTATAAAAAAGTACCTAATGAATCTGAGGGATATTTAACTCAAATGAGATCTAAGATTGTTAGTAGAGAGCACTTAAACGAATTAGGAAAAGATTTTAACCTTATTTCATTTGTAAAGAGTAATATTTCTGAAGATAATATTGGCGATAATATTCATGGAAATATTTTTGAAGCCTTAATAGGTGCAATATACTTGGATAAAGGATATAATTATTGCAATAAATTTATTTATGATAAGGTGATAATTCCTTATGTGGATATTCCAAAATTAGAAGGAAAAATTACCAGTTATAAAGGCTTAATTATTGAATGGTGTCAGAAACAAAAGAAAAAATACTACATAGAAACCTATGAAGATTCAGGGAATGAAATTATAAAACATTTTAGCGTTAAGATTAGTATTGATGGTGTTCAGATAGCAAAAGGAAGAGCGACATCAAAAAAGAAAGCAGAGGAGCAAGCTTCAAAAAGAGTATATTTTACGTTTCAAAAGCAAATAGAGAATTCATAACCTATAACGATTTCGTTATTTTTTACCTACCTTCTTAAAACAATCAGTAATTTTGTTGGCTAAGTTTTACAATTAATACAATTTTTAATGCAAGTTCACTCGTTAGATTTAGAGGATTTTTGTGAAGACAATTATACATTAATTGGCATCCATACTGCATTAGAAGATTTTAAGTTAGCGTTTCTTTTAAATAACAATTTAAACACACTTTTCTCAAAAGCAAACTTTAGTTTAGATTTTGAGAGTGAACACAGTAAAGCATCATTTTCTATTTATAATTATATAAATGAAGAGTATGACTTTGAATGGTATTTAATTGCGAACAGTTATAAAGAAGAACGAACAAATGCACTAGACACAATAGTGTTAAGTACAGAAACTAAAACCTACTTGATACCAGAAAAGAAACGAGTAGATTACTTTTTAAAAATAGTTGGAGAAACTAATCAAGAATTAATATACAAGACAGTAGATAAGATAAACCAAATTAATCAAGTTGTAACATCTTATACTGTTGAATCAAATACATTAAAATCGAAAGAATTTTTAATTTTTTAAACATGCCTACAAACAAGAAAACTAAAATAGTTGCCACCCTAGGGCCAGCAACAGACACGAAAGAAACCTTAAGAGATTTAGCCATAGCAGGGGTAAATGTTTTTAGAATTAATTTCTCGCATGCAGATTATGAGAATGTAAAAGAAAACGTAAAAAGAATACGAGAAATTAACGAAGAAAATGACTTTAATGTTGCCATTTTAGCTGATTTACAAGGGCCAAAACTCCGTGTTGGGGTGATGGAAGAAGGTGTTGTCCTTGAAGACGGTGATGAGTTTGTTTTTACTACAGAACAATGTATTGGAAACAAAGAAAAAGCGTTTATGACGTATCAAAACTTTCCAAGAGATGTAAAAACTGGAGAACATATTTTAGTTGATGATGGAAAATTAATGTTTGAAGTAATTTCTACAGATAAGAAACTGAAAGTAGTAACAAAGGTTGTTGTTGGTGGTGTTTTATCTTCTAAAAAAGGAGTGAATTTACCAAACACCAATATTTCATTACCTGCTTTAACAGAAAAAGACAGAAAAGATGCCATTTTCGCACTTAGTTTACATGTAGATTGGATAGCTTTATCTTTTGTAAGAACTCCAGAAGATTTAAGAATCCTTAGAGACTTAATTGCACAAAACTCAGAATACAGAGTTCCTGTAATTGCTAAAATAGAAAAACCCGAAGCTGTTGAAAATATAGATTCTTTAATCCCTTATTGTGATGGATTAATGGTTGCACGTGGAGATTTAGGAGTAGAAATTCCAATGCAAGAAGTTCCGCTAATTCAAAAGAAATTGGTAATGAGAGCTAAAAAAGCTCGTATTCCTGTAATTATTGCAACTCAAATGATGGAAACAATGATTGAAAGCCCTGTTCCAACAAGAGCAGAGGTAAACGATGTTGCAAATTCTATTATGGATGGTGCCGATGCAGTTATGTTGTCTGGAGAAACTTCTGTTGGAAAACATCCAATTAAAGTTATCCAAAAAATGAGCGAAATAATTATGAGCGTAGAAAACTCACCATTAATTAAAGTACCACATGAAGCTCCACATATTAGAACCAATAGATTTATTACAAAAGCCGTATGCCACCATGCCGCATTAATGTCTAAAGACACCAACGCAGCAGCTATTTGTACCTTAACAAATAGTGGATATACAGCGTTTCAAATTTCTGCTTGGAGACCACAATCTGATGTGTTAGCATTTACAACACAAAAAAGAATTTTAGGGAAACTTAATTTACTTTGGGGAGTAAAAGCTTATTTCTACGATGAAAACTTAAGTACAGACGATACTGTTCTAGATATTAATAGAATTGCTAAAGAAAAGAAATTTGTAAAATCTGGAGATATTGTTATCAATTTAACCTCTATGCCAGTTGAAGAACACGGAATGGTAAATACCTTACGTGTCTCTGAAATAAATTAAAAAAAGCATTTTTTAAAACTAAAATCCTCAAGGCTTGCCTTGAGGATTTTTTTTTAAAATTGTATTTGCTGAGTTAACATAATAGCGTCATTTGAAACAAAAGGCATTGGCATCATTTCTTTTGATCTAGGTTTTATTTTAAATAACGGATTGTTTAACAAATCATACGATATTTCATTTAACAAGATAGTAGGATGTGCTTCTTTAGAAATAGTTAAACGTATCTGTAAGCCCTCATCGGCATTCGCCATATGATAAACCAAAAAGCTTCCCCTTTTTATTGAAAAGGAATTCCCTTCATTTACGGGAATATTATTCACCGATAAGTGATTGAAATACAAAGAATCTCTTACACTTAGTTCGTATTTGTTTATTTTTCTATTTGGCGCTATTGTAAACTCTAAGACCCTTTCTGTACCAATAACCGTATCTAAACCTATGGTAACACTTGATCCCTTTAGTGGTCTATTTCCCCCTTTTTTATAATGTCTAAACCTGGTATTGTATTTACTTTTTGTTTCAGCAGAAGCTAAATTTTCTGTTATTAGATTTTTTGTGATTTTTTGAGAAACATAATCATCTAAAACGTTATTGTAAGTTCCCCAATAAGATGTGGAGTCCATCATGTTTTGAACATACACTAAACTATTGGGTTTTCTATTATTAACATCAAAACCAGCGTTTAATGTAGCAATAGAAAAGAAAACAAGGGTTAATATTCCAGCTAATTTTGAAAATCCTTTTCTAGATTTTGAGGCATTAATTACGGGTAGTAAAAGACCAAAAAGTAAGGCTAAAAACAAGGCGCTTACAAACAACATTTTTAGCCCTAATCCAACAGGAAACAATTTAACCAAAGGAGCTAAGATATATATCGTTGGAATAGAAAGAACAGCAAACAAAACGGAAAAATTTTTATTTGAAGGCTTGTAAAAAATGGAAATTGCCAAGATGACTTCAGCTATAAATACCGGAATGATTAAGAATCCAGCACCTTTAAAATCTTCTTGAATTAAGAAATTAATAATCATCCAAATAACAATTGGAGCAATTAAAAGACTCGTACTATTGTCTTTTTTTGTGAATTTCTTATAAATTAAAAATAACAACCAAATATTGAGACACACAAAAGCAATAATATACCAATAGCCATTATAGGTAAAACCATGAAGCATATCTTTATAAGGAGGATGAATTATTAGAAGTAACTTCCATAAATAATAAGAAACCCCTCCACATAAAATTAAGGATAATATTGATGGAATAAAACCAATCAACAATTGATTTAATTTAATTTTATTGGAAGCAATACCAAAGAAAACGAGTATCAATAATAGAACTCCAGCAACAATATATAGTGGCATCACCCAAGAAAAAGGATAGGTGAGTAGCTTTACAAACGGAAAGTTTACATAGATTAAATCTACATCACTTTGTAAGTTTTCAATATCAGAATCTGAAAAATAATTGAGCAAATTCATCAAATAATCTGCTTGATGCGCCAAGGTAGTTCTGTCTAATCTCTCATAAGAATCTTGTACAGTATGATAATCGAAATGGTCACCAATAAAAGCAAAATTGAATCCGTTGATGTCCCCATTTTCTCTAAAAACGGTAAGATCTGTGTCGTTGGGTAATTTTTTGTAAATGCTATATAACAAAGAATTTGAAGCGGGGTATGTTGGGTTTGCTTTTAAAAACTCAGTAATCATCTTACTGTTTTTTCCATTGGTTTCTAATAACATATAACTTGGCCCACCACTTCCTCTGGCTTCAAAGTTTAAAACCAATCCAATATTTTTTGCTAGCGGATGATACTCTACAAAAGCTTTTGCTCCTAATAAACCTAGCTCTTCAGCATCAGAAATTAAGATAATAATATCATTTTTTGGTTGTTGATTCTTGGCTAAATAGGCTCTTAAACCCTCTAATATGGTCACCACACCAGAGCCCGCATCGCTAGCTCCTAGGGCAGAATGTGGATTAGAATCGTAATGCGACAACAATAATAATGACTTTCCTGTTTCAGATCCGTCTATTTTTACAATGATATTCTCTACCGTAGTACCAGCAAACCATTTTTTATTAACGATTGTTTGAGTTTGTATTGTTGGTTCTAATCCCAATTTTTGAAGTTCAGAAACAATATAATTCTGAACAGTTTTATGCGCTTCAGTTCCTACATGGTGTGATTCTTTTGAAATTTCTTTCAAATGAGATAATGCCTTTTCTACAGAGAAATCAGTACTGCTTTTAGGAGATTTCACTGAACTAGGGCTAGAATCATAAAACCCCCATAGCGCAGCAAAGATTACGATTAAGAATGATATAATAGATGCATATTTTTTCATATAGAAGAAATGTTAATTATTTTTTCATCCCCCAAGACCTTGCTAAAGATTTTAAAAACAACTTTAAGTAAAAAGAAGGTTTTCTCTTGGCGTGATGAAATCTAATGATTTCATCAATTTTGTCTTTAAGAAGTTCAGGGTGAACAATATCTTTAATATTATTGAATGTAGGGTTGTTATTAAAAGAATAATCTTTAGGTGCAACAAAAACCATGTTCTGTCGATACCAAAAAGGAATTTCATCATGATTCCAAATTGTAGATCGGATGATATCATGAATTACATAATCATGTTTTGAGAATTTCTTTTCCCAATAAGTAAGAGGTTGTTCATTAATATGCTTTTGTCCTCCCTGATAAGGAATCGCCGCAGAGAAAAGAATTACTTCTCCCGCATTTACAAGTGTTTTTACAATTGTATCTGCGGCTTTTTCATCTAGATGTTCAGCTACTTCAAGATTTATTGCCAAGTCATATTTTTTATCTAAAGTGATATCTTCTTCTAAATCCCATTCTAAAAACTCTTCTGGGTTAATATACTTAAACAACAATTCTTTTTCTACCCAAGACCCATTAACGCCTAAAATTTCCTCTACACCATTTTTTTTAAAAACATGAAGGAAATTACCCAATCCACAACCAATATCTACAACACTTTTTGGTGATATAAATTTTAATACTTCTGGAACAATACGATTAGGGCTTTCGAGATTATGTAAATTTTTATTGTCGTGTTTAAACTTTGTCATTATAATGATTGTTGTTTTTATTACTTATAATAAGTACTTAATAATTTGTATAAATGTACTAAATAAAAAAAAAGAGAATAAAAATATTATAAAGATTTAAAAATCAGTACATTTAAAGGAATCATAAAATTAACATCATGGGGATTATAAATTTTCAAGGAAAAAGGAAGAAGACTATTTCTAAACCCGACGAGCAAATCTTGGTGTCAGACTATATGACGACAAAGTTGGTTTCTTTCAAACCCGAACAAACGATACATGATGTCATAGCGACATTAATTAAATATAAAATTTCTGGTGGACCCGTGGTTAATGAGAAGAATGAACTCATTGGTATTATTTCTGAAACAGATTGTATAAAGCATATCTCAGATAGCAAATACTATAATATGCCAATGGATAATAGTCATTCTGTTGAAAACAATATGGTCTCTGAGGTTGAAACTATAGACAAAAACATGAATGTTTTTGATGCCGCTACTAAATTTATAAGTTCAGGTAGAAGACGTTTTCCAATTATTGAAAATGGTAAATTAATAGGGCAAATAAGTCAGAAAGATATTTTAAAAGCTGCTTTAAAAATGAAAGGGAATAGTTGGAAATAACTATTTCTTTTTTTCATTATCAATTTGTTGTTGAATTCTTTTTTGAGCTTCTTTAAGTTTTTTCATTCCTTCATCAAAATTAGATTTACGAATAGAATCTAAAGAATCTGATCTTTTTTTAACAGCTTTTCCGTATTCTTTTAAACGTAAACTATCTTGACGGTTTTTGTATTTTAAAAATTGTTTGGTAGCTCTTTGTTGTTCAATTTTTTGTTTCTCCTTTCGCTCATATTTTTTATAAAATCGAAATACTATTAAAGCCAATATGATTACAACTATAATTATTTTATTCTTATGACCCTTCATTTTTAAGATTCTCTTTTAATCAACAAATAAATTTCATTTTCCAAGGCTAAATATCCTTCATCATACACATAGAAATATGTGTTTCCTGTTTTTGTTTTATAGATAGAAGTGAAGAACTGAAAGTCGAAACCTTTGTCATATAACTTAGTTCTTGATACTTTAGTTTTCCCTGTAGTATTTAAATCGGACAGAATTTTATGATTTTTCCGTAATCGATTATTTACATTTCTAATTAAATTTTTACTGTCTTTATTCACCTTATTATTATAGGAATTTCTACAATAATCAGAACAGAATTTTTTATCTATTCTTCCTTTTAGAGGATCTCCACATTCTAGACACTGTTTTGTTTCCATAGCTTTTAATTTATATTACAAATATATTATTTATTCGTTTACAAACGACTACAAATATTTACAACCGAAAGTAAGTGCTTTACAACCGAATTAAATTTGGAAGTTGCTACATCTTTGCCATGTCAATACGAATGAACATTTGACAAATAGTATAGTATAAACCTGCACGGAGTAAAAAAGACAAAGTGCACAAAACCTTATCTTATGAGTACGTTAAGAAACAAAGTACAGTTAATTGGAAACTTAGGAAACGATCCAGAAATTATCACCTTAGAAAGCGGTAAAAAATTAGCAAAACTCTCAATTGCGACCAATGAAAGTTATAAAAACGCTCAAGGCGAAAAAGTAACTGACACACAGTGGCATAATGTTGTTGCATGGAATAAAACGGCTGAGATCGTCGAAAAATACCTTCATAAAGGAAGTGAAGTTGCCATAGAAGGAAAACTTACTTCAAGAAGTTACGAAACTAAGGAGGGTGAAAAGAGATATATAACTGAGGTTGTAGTAAATGAGTTGTTGATGTTGGGGGGCAAATAATGTGGGAAGTTTGCTATGAATGGAAAGCCGAGATTATTAATCTCGGCTTTTTTGTATTATACCCACTTCTTATGTTTAAGAACAAATAATAGTCTAGGACTTTTTTGCTTAAACCTAAGAGAATGAAATATTTGAAAGTTTCATGATCCAAGTTATGAATTTCATTAAGAAAATAAACAGGCTAATTCTCTACACGAACAAAAAGTGTAAGTTCCTTATAATTATTATCACATCACTTATGTATTTTAATAGCATAGAATTTCATTACCTTTCAATCATAATTATAAAAAAACAATGCTCAAAGACAACGTTCATTTTCCAAGATATAAACAGGCTTTATTGGATTCTACTTTTTTTAACAGTTCAAATACCCAATCCATTCAGCTTTTGTTAGAATCTATGGTTCCAGAACTATGGGTCGCAAAAAGTTTTAAAAGCAGTGTGGACGTATCCTCTACTTTTCACTTCATCATTTCAGGAAGACTCAAGGTATTTAAGTCAAACCCAGATACAGGAAGAGAACATACCGTATTTGTATTGTCAGCAGGAGACGTTTTTGACGTATTGTCTTTATTAGACACCAAACCTCATGATGTATATTGGGAGGCACTCGACTCCCTAGAAGTTCTGAAGATTCCGATAGAACAAATGCGACATTGGATCAATCAAAACCCATTAGTACACAAAGCAATAATGCATTATTTAGGTGAAAGAATGCAACAATTAATGGATGTAGCAACTGATGTTACACTTCATAGCACTTTAGTTCGTCTAGCTAATTTGCTTCTTAAAAACATCAATGGCGAAACTCGAAAGTTAGAATTGATAAACAATCTTCCCAATGAGGAAATTGCAGGACTAATAGGCACTACCCGAGCAGTAGTTAGCAGACATATTCAAGAGTTAAAAAGATGTGGGGCAATTTCGGTAAGTCGAAAACAAATCAATGTCAAAAGTTTAGAGCTTCTTCTCGCAGTAGCCGAAGAAAAATATGATGCTTAATCCTATTTATTTTTCTCAATGTTTTTATTTTTATAAATAATTTTTTCTTCAAAGTGCTACTTAGGTAGTTGTTCAAGGTAATTTTGAACAGTACTTTTATCCTATTATTTTGCAGATTAAAGTATATTCTATAAGGTCTCTTTTTAAAAAAGAACTTTGTTTTAGCTTCAACTTAAAGCTTTAGCTATTGACTAATTTTTTCGATTAAAACGTAGCATTTTATCTGTACAAATTAATATTACAGACATATGGGAGTTTTAAAAAAAATAAAGTACGTGTTGACTTCTCAGTCATCAAAGAGGATTCAAAACAAGTCCGATTTATTGAATCATAGGGTTGCTACTGCATTCAAATTAAAATACCCAAACGCTAATGCTGTTCAATGGAAACAGATTGAAATATCTAAATGGATGGCTAAGTTTTCTTTAAAAGATACTTGGTATTCTACTTTATATGACAGCCAAGGCAATTGGTTAGATACTATAGCTTTAGTACCTATAGAGTCTATTCCGAAAAATATACAGGAAAACTTCGAAAAGAGTTTTGTGAAAAGCGGAATTAAAAGCATTCACCAGATAGAAACGAGTAATAAAACGATTTATGAAATCAAATGGACTAACGGTATTTTTAGATGGAACCTTTTGTATGATATTTCAGGAAAAATGACCGGAAAACTTATTTCCTAATTTTAAGAATATCCTTGATTCTATTTGAGTATAAAATTTTCACATAAAACAGTTGTATGAAAACATCATTTAAGGTAGAGAAACTAAAATTTGTTTCTATTGAAGAATTACCAAACTCTTGGAGCAATCAAAATTATTCAGATTTATTAGATTTGATGGATTTTGACGGCATATCTGAGTTGGAACCAGAGGAGTTAAAGGAGTTTTGTTTGATGTCTCTAGCGGACAATGAGCCTGAAGATGCTGCTAAAATTGTATTAACATATATTTTTAAGAATAGATTAAGTAAAGGGCAAATTGATAATTTATCTAACGAAATGTTAGACGAAAAAATGTGGGAAGAGTATGCAGATATATCAATGCATGAAGATTTTTTTAATATAAATCAATTGTTATATCAGGCCTATAATGGGAAGTTTCCAAACCCTAAAGCAGTCATGTTTCAAGTAAAGGTAACCGCAAAGTCAAAAGAAGATTTATCGATTTTCAATAACTTTCCAGAAGCATCTTTAATTCGGTTATTAGTAAGAGGACTGCCTGAAAACACATTGATATACCGATTATTTGAAGAACAGATTGAAGGCCTTAAATTTAAGGATGCAAAAGATATTATCTGGCAGCTAACAATTGAAAAAACAGATGAAAGAGTCCTTGTTTTTAATGCTATCTCATCATCATATTGGTTTCATGATTTTAAATATGTTGACACTTATGAAGGGACTACCCATGCAGATAAGATCTAATTGATTTAAAAATTTAAAATATAATAAACAGTCAGAGCTACTTAGGTAGCTGTGACCAAGATGCTTTAAAGGTATCTTGCCACCTCAACAGCGCTTTAAGAACTTATTCGAATCATTTGAACATACAATAATCTAGCCCATTTTTCGGCTATGGTTGGCATCTAATGAAGGCTTCATTATTCAATAATATTAAGTAAATAAATAAGAATTAGGAAAGAATGGATTTACGCCACAAAACCTAAGGTCGTAAAAACATAAGAAATAGTAGTACTCTAAATGGAATATCTAATAGTTACAGTTTTAGTGATTTTATCGGCTTGCTTTAGTGGCTTAACACTTGGTTTTTTTAGCTTAAATCTAACCTCTCTTGAACGAAAAATAAAACTTGGTGACCCAAGGGCAAAAAAAGTATATCCAATTCGTAAAAATGGAAACCTTCTATTATGTACTTTATTAGTTGGAAATGTAGCAGTAAACGCAACTGCTGCTATTTTTCTCGGAGAAATTGCGAGTGGTTTGGTTGCAGGAATTATTTCTACTGTTCTTATTGTAATTTTTGGAGAAATTTTACCTCAAGCTTTTTTTTCGCGTCATGCGCTTACGCTTGGAGCAAAAACGGTATGGTTGGTTAAGATTTTTATCTTTTTAATGTATCCGATAGCCTACCCTTTATCGCTTGCTTTAGACAAACTTCTGGGAGAAGAATTGCAAACCTTATGGACTAAGAAAGAAATTAAAGAAATTATTAAAGATCATGGAAAGGGAGAAGATGCCGATCTAGATAAAGATGAAGAAAGAATCTTATTAGGGGCTTTGTCATTTTCTGAGACTGTTGCAAAAAGAATTATGACTCCAAAAACAGTGTTGTACTCGCTGGATAAAAACACAATTCTAGATAAAGTCAAATTGCTAGAAATTAAAGAAAAAGGATTTACTAGAATACCTGTTTACGAAAATAAAGAAGACAATATAATTGGAGTGTTATATGCTAAGGATCTTATTGGGCTTTTTATCGAGACCAAAACTGTTGGGGATATGTTGACTAATAGAAAACCTATCCTTGCAAAAGACAGCATGTTATTAGATAATCTGATGAATCATTTTATCAAAACAAAAATACACATCGCTATAATCTATGATTCATTTGGCACTTTTACAGGGATTGCAACTCTAGAAGATGTTATTGAAGAGATTATAAGGATAGAGATTGTAGATGAGCTTGATAAAACTGTAGACATGCAGCAGCTTGCTTCAGAATTATCCATACCAAATATTTTAGTAGAGTAGTTTTCTGTTTTTGACACTATACTACCCCCTTTTTTAAACAAAAAACAGATTGTTCGTATTACCATGCTTCGTTAGCGAACCGTTTCAATTATTCTAAACGTAGCTTTAATCTAACACTAAAAAATATACAAATGAAATTCGCAATCTTATCAGCAAACCCTAATCTGTATTCAACAAAAAGAATAAAAGAAGCAGGTGAAAAAAAAGGTCATGAAATGATCATCATAGACCATACAAAATGTGACCTTGTTATTGAAAAAAAGAAACCAACTATTTTTTATAAAGGTAAAGAGATCGTTGACATAGATGGTGTAATACCTCGTATAGGAGCTTCTGTTACATTTTTTGGGACAGCTGTTGTTAGACAGTTTGAAATGATGAAAATCTTTACAGCTACAGAATCGCAAGCCTTAGTTCGATCTAGAGATAAACTAAGAAGTCTCCAAATTTTATCTAGAGCAGGTCTCGATTTACCAAAAACAGTATTTAGTAATTATTCTAAAAATGTAAGCAATATTATTAACAAAGTTGGTGGTGCTCCTTTGGTTATAAAACTTTTAGAAGGGACTCAAGGTCTTGGAGTAGTACTTGCAGATAATAAAAACTCAGCAGAATCCATACTCGAAGCTTTTAATGGACTACAAGCACGTGTAATTGTACAGGAATTCATCAAGGAAGCTAAAGGCGCTGATTTAAGGGCTTTCATCGTAGACGGTGTAGTAATTGGCGCTATGAAACGCCAAGGTAAAGAAGGTGAATTTAGGTCTAATCTTCACAGAGGTGGTTCTGCTAATATTATTGAACTTACAGACGCAGAAGAGAATGCTGCATTAAAAGCTGCAAAATGCATGGGTCTTGGAGTTGCCGGTGTAGATATGTTGCAATCCGAACG
>TARA_R110001632_G_scaffold2096_5_pt1 | contig 13526 bp, 6 predicted proteins | sample TARA_R110001632 | Tara Oceans TARA_R110001632 (sample SAMEA4398266) | marine metagenome | biome: Polar Biome; feature: [SRF] surface water layer (ENVO:00010504); material: water (ENVO:00002006), including particulate matter (ENVO:01000060) such as... | depth 5 m
ATAATTTATAACGGAATGGGTGTGGAAAATGGAGACATGCCAATTATACCTAGATTCTTTGAGAGAGCAGTTGTTGACTATGTTGAGGAAAGATTCTACAACGCGATGAAGTCTAGAGACCCTAGAAAATATAGAGGACTCTGGAATGACTCTTTTCAAAGGTTGAATGACTTAAGATCAGGAAGTTGGAAGAAGGCAAAGGGAAGAATAAAATCAATGGACACCCAAGAGAAGGAGTCTATGGAGGAATATATTAGCTCAATGTACCACAAGTAATGGCTATAGCTAAGAAAAAAAATCAAGCGCTTTGGGATAGAATTAAATCTAGGATAAAAGCAGGTAGCAAAGGAGGTAAGCCTGGTCAGTGGTCAGCTCGAAAGGCTCAACTTGCTGTTCTTGCATATAAAAAAGCAGGTGGAGGGTATTCCGGAAAGAAGTCTTCTAAGAATAGCTTAAAAAAATGGACTAAACAAAAGTGGAGAACCCCTAGCGGAAAGAAATCAAAAGATACAGGAGAGGTATACGCCCCTTCAAAAACGATAAGCAAGCTAAAGAGCACCGAGTCAGGAAGAAAAAAGCTTGCCTCTGCAAATAGAAAGAAAAGAGCTGCAACTAGAAAAGGTAAGCAGCATGCTAATCACGGTCTACACAAAGGTAAAAAAAGATAACATGGCAACTAGAGTAAAGAAAGATAAAATACCCTGTAACAGTCCGAGACGTTCAACAAGGCCAGGAAAGAAAAAGATGGTTAAGGGCTGCGAAAATGGTAAGGAAAAGATTGTCCATTATGGCGCAAAAGGATATGGTCATAATTACTCTCCTGCTGCTAGAAAGTCTTTTAAGGCAAGACATAAGTGCAGCACTAGAACATCTAAACTTACAGCCGCTTATTGGGCTTGCAAAAATCTATGGGCAGGAAAAGGGGGCTCAACTAAAAGCTCTCCAAAAGGCAGAAAAGGAAAGTACTAATGAAAGATAAAGGAGTCGGAGACACTTTAGAGAGAATACTTAAAGCGACATCAATAGATAAAATCGCTAAATTTGTATTAGGAGACGATTGCGGTTGTAGCGAAAGAAAAGAGTCTCTAAATAAGAAACTACCATATAAAAAAAAGAAATGAGTCAGCAACACCATCCGAAAGACGACAAGACATATCAAAAAGGTATAAATTCTGATCAAAACAAAGAATTTTTAGGAGCTAACGACAAAGGAGAGCATGTAGACGCATTAAACATGCGTAGCATATCTATGGATGGTGACAACTTTGCTAAAAAGAAAATCAAAGGAGAGGTGTCTACATATCCATTGGTAGACAATAGATGTAATCTATCCCCTACAATAGTACTTGATGCTACATACGAATGTATGATGGCTCAGGATGTAAACGAACACATTGTTGAAATATGGGCTTCGACAAGCGGTGGATCAAAGTATCCATTTATGAGGGTTGATGGAAAGATTGTTTTGTATAGTGAAAATTTTCCAATAGATGTAGGTCACCCTTTGCAATATGACAAGAATGAAAATTGTGTCGGAGGAGAAATTTATATAACCAACAACAGGACTCCACCTATTGTTTTCTCTTTAAAAGACATAATGCTTAACGGTGGAATGAACTACGGTTCAGAAACAGGAGCTTGTACTCCTAAGTATTTTGTTGACTTTGATATTGATAATTTCATAGTACCTCCATCAGCAACTCTATATAAGCCTGCTTTCGTTAAGCAAGTAGCCGGAAGCACTGGATACGACTTTGTTGCTGGCACTTCTGGCTTATGTGTTGGTAGCTATTCTTACTCATACAGGTTGTCTGATGGCGAAGGAGAGAGAACTGGCTTTTCGCCTATTACAGAGCTGATACCCGTAGTAAGAAACAATAGTAGTCAGTTTGAGCCTCAGTTTCCTAATTCTAGAACATTCTCTAGCGTACCTAATATTACATCATCAACAATATACGGAAATCACTTAAAAATAAGATATGACAATCCAAACGGATTTACTTTCTTGGAATTAAGAAGAGACGCCTGGTATAGCGGAGGCCCCGTTGGAGCCCCTCCTGTTTCTGAAATAATAGCAAGTATACCCCTTTCTTTAGGTATGCAAGTATTAGATGTGCTTGATAGAGCTGAAGCATCTTTTTCTGGATCCGAAATACTAGATTTAGCTGAACAGACAAATACATACTCATCTATAAAAAGAGCAAAGTCAGTTAGGTATTTTAATGAACGACTATACTTAATGAATATTGGATACGACTCCAAAAACATAGAGTCTTTAATAACTTTTAATGGATCTTCGCCGTATATAGCTTCAACAATAGAAAACATGGGCAGACCAGGTCATAGCCATGTTTATAATTCCGCTATGTATAAATCGAACATGAGAGGAGAAAGGACGGGCTTTGGAGTTGTTGTTTTTGATGAAAACAATAACGCTTCTTTTGCTAAAAAGATTACAGGCGCAGAAAACTTTGAGTTTCCAAATAGGAGAGATTCCATAAGCACAGACACTAAGAATTCATCTTATAAAGGTACTGTTAGAGCGTCAAACTCTGGAACAGACACTGGAAGTGGCCCCGGGGCTCCTGGCACAGTTGGAGCCGTTGACTTTACTCATGAGGTATTTGATGTTACTAACGCCGTTCCGAAAGAGCCTTTCCCTACGAATCGTAGGCTTTTTAACTACAACGATGCTGGTACTGGGTCAACTGACTCTCAAGAATCTTTTCATCCTGTATCTCAGAATGACAGCATAAACAGGGTAAAGTATCTGACTACATCAAAGTCTTCTACTGGAACCGTCTCCACCCCGCCTAGCGGTATGAGTACCGACTATTCTCCTCCTGGATTTGGTTTAAATTATTTCTCCCAAGGAGTTTCTTTTAAAGGGATAGACAATTATCCTGATTCAGCTGACGGATTCTCGGTTGTTCAGACGGATCCCGCACAAAGGGTTGTGGCTCAAGGCTTAGGAATGTATAGTTTATACCCATCAGAAGGCGCATTTAACGTTAACACCTCTAAGGAGGCAAACGAAATGTGGGCTTATTTCCCCGATTTAGAGCTTCTTTATCCGGATATAGCGACTGATATTTTGAATGGTAATTTTTCTTCTTATAAGCTTCAGTTGGTGTCGCCTTTGGGTTACTTTACAGAGCCTCTTCATTGGAGAAAACCAGAGGCACAAAACAGACGAAGGGGTGTTGATATGATAACCTACGCAAGGGTAATTAGAGATAAATATCGTACAGCCTCTCCCGCAACTCCTGATGGGGAAAAAATGAATCCAGGAATAGCTCAAGATACCGGCATAAGAGATAACTTAACATTTGAGCCATCACCTCAAGAAATTAGATATCCTGCTTATGGTAAATTTACAAACACTACAGGGACTGCTCAGTTCCCTAATCACGGTAGTGGGAATCGTGAGTTTACAATAACAGGGATACAAGAAACAACAACTAACTCAACCAGACAATCTTACTTCAAGATAACAACTCAAGAAGATATTTATAAGCACGAATTTCAGGGGGGTGGAGGCGACTCTGATGCTTCGGGGCCTACGGACTGGAGAGAGCCATTCTATGTCATAAACATAGTTAAAGAGGTAAGTATAAATCCAGGAAACACCACTCAGTACAAATACGGCGGTAACTATACAAAGTTTAAGTCCTTAGTTATGAACTCTAATGGGGCTAACGCCCAATCGGCTGAACTTGTTTCTGAAAGGTGGGAAGACTGTATACCGAAACTTTCCGCTGGAGACTTTGGTAATGTTTACGGTCAATTAAAAAGATTTGCCTTTGTAGAGGATCCAGACGGAAACGAAAATAGATGGATGAACGTTAAGTTTGAATCCTCAACTACAGTAAACACTATACTTACTAATCTGAATTCAGCCGGAACAGCTGGGTGGAGTGACTCAACAATAACAAACGGATTTACAATATATGGTATATACACTAGCACTGAGACGGGTGGAGACTCCGATGGCGCATGTAGGTTGTTTGAGTTAAACTTCAATAATACTTCAGGATACACCGCATATACTGTACCCGCATTAGGAACAAAGGTTTATGTAAAGTACGACAAAAGAATACCTGTAAGGGTGTTTGGAGGGGACACCTATATAAATGAATCAACTTGGGCGGCTATAGATAATGTATATGATAATAACGGAGACCCTTCTGGAAATGACGGAGGATGGCTGTTTCCAGACAATGAATTCAGAATGGACTGTAGCTGGCCTTTAAGAGCTTACGGGTGTGAAGACTCTTGGCCTATATGGGAAAAAGCTAAAAGTATTCCAAACTTTGAAGAAGGAGCTAATGCCAATGTTATGGAGTTCTCCCAAAACTCTACCAGTCATTCAGCCCTTATAAGACAGCTCGTTATGATGTGGACAGCTGAAAGTAGATATAACCTTTCATTTGCATTCAACATTGAAGCGCCAGATAAAGCCGTTAGTGACCAGTTCTATCCTCTTGTAAACTATATACCTAGGCCGTACAAGTGGGAGGCAGGAAACGAATCTGATAGGGTTCAGTTTGAGTCAGACAATAAGCTTCGGGAGCAGTATTACAATGATTTTCAATCTGAGTGGAATTTATGGCACTTAGGAGGCATAAGATTTAAAAAAGGAGCCAACAATACAAACCTAGATTATTCTAAATCTCAAACAACTATAATATACAGCACTATCCCTAGTGTTGGTTTTGAGGAGCAAAATGAATTTTGTACTAGGATATTGTGGTCTTTAAGAAGGCCTATAAATATTCAAAACGCACCAGGTGTAAGAACTTTCCCGGCAAGTAACTATTTTGATATATCAGATGATACAGGTGAGATTAAGTTTGCATGGAGTGCGCTTTCCACGGATAAAGGAAACAATCTGTATGCCTTTACTAACAACGGAGTTTGCTTACTACTTGTGGATAAAAGAGTTATACATGAGATAAATGCCACTGAATTAGCAACAGTTGGCTCCGATATAGGGGGAATACTTAATCAATTGTGGATAGACAAGACAATCGGCATGGAAGATGAGACCTGGAGAAGCTGGGCTGAATATTCAAACGCTATATTTTTTGCTAATGGAATTTCTGCTTATGCGTTCTCAGGAAGCTCACTTACGGAAATATCTAGAACAGGATTCTTCGATTTATTGAATAGAAAATTCAATGCGATAATAGGCTCAGGGATTGACTCTAAAATGGCAGGGGGATTTAATATCCTAACAAAAGAATATATAATGACCGTAAAGAGTGATAATGCCTCAAGTTCACTGATATATGGAGTTCAACAAGAATCTTTACAGTGTCAAAGCTCTTATGTTTATGACAAGTATCTACCCGTTGGAAATGAGTTCTACGGAATGAAAAATGGAGTAACGTATAAACTGGGACAAGGCAATCAAATTGATGGAGCAAATATGGAGTGCTATTTGACTGGGGTTTCTGACAAAGATATTATATCAGACAAAGAGTTTATTAGAATAAGGGTAAACTCCCACAGTAAGCCAAGCAAGATATTCTTCTATAGTGATTATGACGCATATTTAGGAGACAACTACACAAATGTTGTAGACGCAAATGCTGTTCCATTAAGCATAAAAGATTACTTTGGATACGAGTGCTATATACCAAGAAGATCATTATTCCCATACTATAGACAACAGGGTAGGGTAATGATTTTCAAAATAGTAAATGAGACAGATGAAGATTTCTTTATCACATCTACATCAGTACAATACAAGGCATTGAAATAATTGTTAAATTTGATAAAAATAAAAATTTTATGAATAAATTCACACTCTTTAAAAAAGGATTAGACCAAGGACAAAAAAAAGTAGGAGAATTTGCTCAAAAAGCATTTTCTGTTGGTCAGTTAATAGCAGGTAATATTCAACGTAAAAAAGCGGATGCATTATTACCCCCATCAGAAAATGTAATGGAACGTCAAATGCTAAACAGCATGAGGCGAAGAAGAAGGGGATTAGAGACAGGAACGGCTGGATCTGCAGATAGAGCAGCAATACGTCAAATGGGAAAATCAGCTTTATCAAATTCATTTAAAGCAGGAGGAAAGGTTGGAATGGGAGCAGTTGCCGCAATGCAGTCTCAGGCTATGCAAAATCTAGCATCTACTTACGGTCAACAGACCAATCAAATGTTCCAAATGGAACAACAACAAGTTAAATCAATGGCAGATTTAGCAAATGACCTCGCAAGACTCAGAAGCACTAGAATGTCTGCTAGAGCAGAAAAGAATGTAAAAGCAGGAACTGAAAATCTACTAGCTACAATTGGTAAAAATAAAGGTGGAGATGGGGCAGGAGCTGCACAAAGTCTATTAAAACAGAAAACAGCTCCCTCAACAAAGGACGAAGACGAATCTCCAGGATCTATGTATGATGGTAAGAATTTTAATGATTAGAGATAATTTTAAAGAAGCGTAAAAAATAGAACAATGGCTAAAGACAATAGAAGAGAAGAGCGTAGGGCAAGAAAGCAGAAAAAGGCAGAAGATAAGAAGCTTATGGACGCTGCCAATAAAAAGGCTGAATCTATTACGTCTACAAAAACCAAAAAGCAGAAAGTTGACAAGAAAACAGGCTTAACAGAAACACCTTCTCCTAAAAACGATCAAACTATAACTAACGCAGCTCAAGAGCAAAAAGATTACAATCAAAGGCAGAAAGATTTAAAAAAATCTAAAAAAATAACCTCAGTTACCAAGAAAATACCTACAACCGATGATGGAAGAATTATAAAATCGGACGAAGCAAGGGGTGGTATGTATGTTTCCGATGAAGTAGCAACCAATGCTCAAAGCGAAAGATTATACAAGGGAGGAAAGGACGTTACCGGTATAGAGTCTTCCGGGGAGGTTAAAAAGATTTTAGCAGAGATTGAAAATCCAGAGAAAGAAAATCTTGGGGATTTAGACCCTGATTTTGCAGACCAAAGCTCTCCAGTACCAGGTGAATCAGACAAGAGAAAACCTTCACATAGAAAGGCAAGAAGACAAAACAAAAGATATTATAATAAGCTAGAGAAATCAGAGGAGCAGAAAAGGAATCAAGAGGCAAGGAATATTACTGAAAATCTTAAGGAGGAAGCCAAGGCGACATCTCCAAATGCAGATGTTTTACTTGAAAAACTAGAGGTTGCCAGTGAATTAGATCGACAGGTTAAGCGGGAAGAAAAGGAACAGAAAAAGGCTAAGAAGAAAATTGAAAGAATAGATAGAAAAACAGGCGGTATACTTGGTGTTCTTTCTAGTTTGGTTCCACCTGAAATGAAAGATGGATTAACAAATCTTAAGCCAAAGGATCTTGTGGAGTTAGCATCTAAGTTTGGGATAGAAGATACCGAAGGAGACAGAAGGGGTGGAAAAAACTCTATGGCATCTGGGTATATTGATACCATTGAAAAACTAGGAGTTCAGGACTATTTCCCAAATGCAGGTCAAAGCATAGCTGTAGGGACGTTCTCAGGCGCAAGGATAGGCAGTGAGACGATATATGCAGGAGGGGGAGCAAATCTACCATTAGGTCTTTATGACGCCAGGAAAAGGGCTTTAAAGGCTAAATTTGGGGCGACACAAAAAACAATGAATAAATTGGCAGACTTTACTAAATTGCCACCTACATACCGAAGAGATGTTCAAGACGGCCTAGGCGCTAGATATAATGAGATACAAGCCGATAATACCCTATCTCCTCAGGAGAAAGCAACTAAACTTGAAGGTTTAAGCGCCATTGTAGATGAGATTACGTATGCCTACAATAGCGCCAAATCCATATACAATGTACAGCTTGGTAATGATGGAGATAAACTATATATTGGAAAGGCACAAAGCAAGGACATTAATGATATATTAGGAAATCTTATGGATACTGAGATGCTAGAAAAATATATGTCTGGAGACAATAAATATAATATGGCAAAAGACGCCGTTGAGAAGTTACAATTTCATAAAAATCTTCTTCAAGACGTAGAGGAGGTTGCCACTCAAATGAAAGATTTTAAAAAAACAGCCAATGTAGACGCCTACTTAAATAGTCTCAACGTTAATGATAGGACAAAACTTGATTCTTTACTTGCGCAGGAAGATAAGAGCGAATTTACAAACTCGGTGTATTTTACAAACATGAAGAACTATTACTCAAAAGATGTAGATCAGTTATTTGATGATAATTTTTTAGATGATGAAGGAAATCTTAGGCCAGAGTATAGTGAGGAGCAGAAGGAAAAAGGAAAGAGATACCTTAATGATATGCTAGATCCATATTACGAGCAAGAGGTCATTCAAATAGCTACAGGAAACGCAGCGAAAGGTAGGTTAGCAATAGATAAGGAGTTGAATAAGTTTATATTTCAGGAGCAATTTAAGCAAGAAAGAGATGAATTTCCATCTATTATGTCGGGGGCAGATCCAGCAAAAGGTCTCGAAGCGTATGGAACTCCTGTAGTTAGCAATATTGGCGGTAAGGAAGTGATTTCTGTTGAAAGGGATGTTAAATTCGCTGACTTCTATCAAGATAAAAGTAATTATCTAAGGCCAGGAACTTCTGGTATTAATGAAATTAAAATAAGGGTAACTAGCAAATCAACCGGTGAAGACTATTTAATGACCCCTGCTCAGTTAAAGGATCTTGGGGTAAATAAATATAAAGCTACTGATGGTGGAGCCGACATTAAACAGCAAGATTTAGACTATCTAAATGATTCTACCAAGGTTCTTATGACTAAAAACATCGTCACTCCAGCGTATATGGACTCAAACAATGCGATAATAGGTGTGGATTCTAATCTTTCAAACCAAGGGAGTTATAAATCATCATCAAATAAAGTATCTATGTATGAAGACGTAGGTAGACCGATGTACATGGAGGTATATATAGACCGAGTTGATGGTAAGTCGAAGAAAAGAGAAATAGGACTTCCTTTTACCATACAAGGCAAGCCCGTAATGAATACCACTGGTAACGCACAAAAAAACGATAACGCTTATACCAGTCAACAGAGTAAAGAAAGAAGATTAGATAAATAAATAATTATATGGCAATTGAAGACATTGGTGCAACCCAAACGGGAGGAGAGTCTCCTGTACAAGAAGGCGTTGCGATGGAGGGATCTCAAACACTAGACCTATCTCCAAAGGAAATAGATGCAGAGTCAGAAATCTTAGATCAGGAAAAAAAGAATGTAGCTTCTCAGATGAAAAATCTTTCCGTAGAGGAAGATGTAAAAACATCTGAAGACCCAAATAATGAAGCGTCAAACTACATACCTGTAAAAGATGTTTCTAAAGAGGCAGAGGTTGCTCAAACCCCACAAGAATCAACTGCAAAATCAGTTCTAGATGGAGGTCAAAGCATAGAAGATCAGGACAAGGTTTTTAATAGACTGGGCGGTCTTAAGGATGTATATGAAAAAGCCAATAATAAAAAGAGATCAGACACTTACGACTCGAAAATGAGCAATGTAATGTCTGAGAACAATGTTGTTATAAAAGAAGCAGACGTAGACAACTCCTCATTCTTTGATGAAAGTAAAATAAAGACATCAATTACAGATACGCCTAAGATTGTTATGTCTAAAGACGTTACTATAGAGCAAAAGCCTGTAGTTGTAGATGTCGATGATGAATCTGATGAAAGCATTAGATTTGGAGATCAATTTTTATCTACTCAATTAGATTCAGATATAGTTGCCTTAAATGAAGAAAACAAAAAAAACAGTATCGTCTCAGAGGGAGAAGATGGGTTTTTAAGAACTGATATTACTTCTTCACAAGATGGGGAGCCAGATGAAGATGGCGACAAAAGAAAGAATGGTTATTACTTTATGAAGGGTAAGGCTTACTTTAAGAATGAAGAGGGCTCATGGTTTAAGCTGTATCCAACCGATAAATGGAAGAAAAAGAAATATAAGGAAGAGGGGTATAATACATACAATTCTAAATGGATAAAATTAGACGATGAAAATAGAATAAAATCTCTAAACAGAAAAGCAACTTATCAGCCTTACGGAGAGGTAAAAGAGAAAGGCTTGCTACAGATGTCTAATGACCTTATTAGAACACTTCAGTCAGGATATAATGATCCTGTTGCTGACTTGTCTGGAGAATTTCAAGATGTAGAAGGGGTTACTGTTAATCCTCTTTGGGGATATCAAGATAAAATTTCACCGGAAGAAGCCAGGAAGGAAATAGGTAGAAAAGGAAAGGGTAAGTTCCTAATGGATGGGGACTATAAGTATCTTAGTAGAGACTATCAAAAGCTTAAGGGTAAGTGGTACTATAAAAGTGAAGATGGTGTATCTGAGATTCCATACGGGAAAATGAAACAGATTTTTGACCTAGAAAAAGCCGCAATACCACTAACTCAATTAAAAAACAAAAACGAAACATTTGTAAATATTGTTCAATCTATACAGACGGCAAATTTAGGTAACATAATGGCAGGTATTATCAAGCCTATTGATGATTTTGTTAAGACAAACAAAACCGACTTAATAAAGGGATATACATGGTTGAAATCCTTGTCAGATAGGTCTGGAAGCTCATTGAATGATAGGGCCGCTGAGGCTGCTACGGATATTGCTGCTAATTTTTATTCAGGAACTTTAAATGAGGCTCAATTTGAATTGATAAAGTCATTTGGGGTAATGAAGGATCAGTACATTATAGATAGCGAAGACATAGGGGATATAGGAAATCTATGGAGAAATCCAGACCCTACAGGTGGCGATGAAAGAGATATATCTACCTTATTTAAAGACCCACAATACAAAAAGGGATTAGAGGTAATATCTTTCTTAGCTGATGGAAATACACTAAAGGCAAATATGACCAATAATGGTATTTATCATGTTGGAGCAGATTATCTAATAAAGGAAAACGGTAGATGGACTTACCCTAATGGAAAAGCGGTTACCGATAGAAACCTAATAAAAACCTTTGATAACTCTGGTAAACCTGGAGTATTTGGCTTCGGAGACGTTGCATTCTCAGGCATGGGTTCCAATAATACCTTGGCGCTTCTAGATAATATAGATAGTGATTTACCTATACTTTCCGAGGTAAAGAACATAAATAACGGAAGAATATCTTCTTCTAAAGAGTTGATGGATACTGATTTATACAAAATGTATAATTCTAGCCCTATAATGAAATCCTTTATTAAATCGTCTTTAAAAGACTCCAATAGCAACGGGGCTAATAATCTTTTAATGGCGTTAGATGATCCAGAAAAAACATCTATGGTTTCTTCTTTGAATTCTCCTCTAAGATTGATGAGTGGCCCATCATTTTCAAAAGTCATAAAAGCGCTAGATAAAGGATTTAAGGAGTTTAATCAATTTCAGATAGATAAGCAAAAGATTAAAAGGTTTTCAGAAAACTCATTTTCAGAATCAAACTTTAGCGATGAGCAAAGAGAGTCTATTGAAGCGTCTCAAGAAGAGGCATTTGAGTTGCTTGACAAAATGCAAACAGGAAGCTGGCTAACCGCTAGTGACACTGAAGATGTTGTAGAGATGAAGTTGTCAATGTACACTACTAACGTACAGCGTTTTATAGGTGAAATAGATCGTTTTGCAGCAGTAAGCCAGGCAAATAATAACATCGTTAAAAATATAGAAGAATCAGGAAATAGCACGGATAAGCAATTCTTTTTAAGAAAGCTTGAATACGAACAAAAGTTTGATAGGATTCTACCTACGGGAACTGGATCAATATTAGAAAACTCTCTTACTTTATTTAAGTACAAGAAAGATTTGGCTGAGTTCGTAATAGACCTAGAGGAGAAAGGCCTTGTAGACATTGATGAAAAAGGTAGTATTTCATATAACTCAGAAAGAATAAAATCATCTGGTGGAGCTGCATATCTTGAAAAGATAGAGGCTAAATTAGAAAGCCTAAATAATTCTATTGCCAACTCAAGGGGTGAAACATGGAATAAGAATTCTGAGAAATTAGCAGAGATAGACGCTTCTTTAAGAAACATACCAGTTTTAAAAGAGTCTTTACTTACGGAATATATGTCATCACAGGATAAGGATGAAAAAACTAGACTTAGCGAAGAGATGAAAAGGCTAGATGAAACAGAGACAGTTCTAGAATCAAGAAAAGAAAATCTAGAGATTCAAAACTATGCTGTTATAAACACTATGCCAGAGGAGCTTGCTGAAAAAATATCTTCATCAGTAGAGCCGTCAATTCTTAAGCCTTACTTAGAGTCCTTAGAAGGGCAAAAGGGTTTAAGTGCTAAAAACAGAGTTGACCTTTTAACAGAGTCCATGATTGATAGAATGGAGGATTTAATTGATTCTGAACAGATTGATGTAGGATATGCGGACGCAGTTGTCCATAAGTTTAAAGACTTACTTTCTTGGCCTGGATTTTTTGAGTTGTCTCCATCTGAAAAGGAATATTATCAACTAGCCACTACCGTAAAGTCGCTATTACCTATATACCTTAACAATGAATATGGATTCACTGATGAATCTGTAGGTTTCTTTGATTCATTCTTTGGATCAATGTATAAGACGGCATTCCCAAACACAGCCCCTGCATCTGATGCGGGAGGTCTTTTTGTAAGCACTGATGTTGTTGGGGAAAAAGAAAAAGCTGCTAGCCTACGAGAATCGTTTAATCAAGCGGGTATAGATGAAAAAGATTTTACATCTAGACAGAAATTAGATCAGCTAATATATGAAGCAGAAAGAGTATCGGATATATTTAGCGGTGAATTTGGAGGAGAGATTTTAGGTGGAAGCACGATTTACCTAGGCGCTTTAGCGCTTGGTGGAGGAGTTTCAAACAAAATCTTTAAACTAGCAGTTGGATTTTCCAAGCTAGGACAGGGAAAAGCTGGAATATCAATTGTAGAGAGAGGATACAATAATATACCAAAGTTATATGCCAGGACATTAGGGAGGACAAGGGTAGGTAGATTCATGGCAAAGCCATTTGAAACAGGACTGAGGTTTAAATTTGCAGGTACTCTTGTTGGAGCCACAAGTGATGAGATGACACTTACAGGCGGTGTTTTAGGAGGTGTAGGTGTGAAAGGATTACAATTATTGGGTAAGTCAACGTCTCTAGCTGGCTTTAACAAGTTTGCAGAGAGTATGTTTGGTAAGGAAGGATGGGCTAAGGTTACACAAAGAGTTCAAACCTTAGGAGGTATGGGAATTGGAGAAGTTGCAGAGGAAACGGGACAGGCATTTGCAAAAGCGTTGAACGAGACAGACTCAATGGTGGATATGTTTTACTACCTAGAGGAGTCATATGGAAATATTAATGCCCTTGGGAAGCATGTTATTGGATCTTTTGTTGCCGGTGTTCTTTTCGGAGTAGGATTAGGAAGTGGTACAAAATCTCAATATGAAGGTTTAGACGCAGAGACAAAAGCAAAAGTTGATGCATCTATAAAGGAAATATCAGCCGACCTAAATGCTTCTGCAGATACTGTAAAGGAATACCTTGAGTCTCAAGGGGGTAAAGTTGTGAAT
>TARA_R110001632_G_scaffold36675_1_pt1 | contig 13518 bp, 18 predicted proteins | sample TARA_R110001632 | Tara Oceans TARA_R110001632 (sample SAMEA4398266) | marine metagenome | biome: Polar Biome; feature: [SRF] surface water layer (ENVO:00010504); material: water (ENVO:00002006), including particulate matter (ENVO:01000060) such as... | depth 5 m
GGAATGAGCCGTGGAGGATTAGTTAGCTCAGAGTATAATCCCGAGAGAATTAACTTGATGGCTCAAGAAATACTAGCCGATGGGTACGCTAAAGGCGGCTCAGTAACATACAATCCTGAACGAATTAATCGAATGGCTGAACTCATACTACAGGAAGCTTAACGTGGCTGATGAACTAGAAGTTGAAGTAGAGCAAGAAATCACGATGGTAGAGATTCCAGAGGAAGAGCTGGACTTTGAAGACACCGAGGACGGCGGTGCTGTTGTTATGATGGAGAAGATCTCTGTCAGAGAAGCATCCGATCACTTCGCTAACATTGTTGACGATGTTGACGCCTCACTGCTAAAGACCTCAATCAATGACTTGATGACGAAGATCGAGCGAGATAAAGAGGCCCGTCAGAAGAGAGACCTGCAGTACGAAGAAGGGCTAAGACGTACTGGCCTTGGCGATGACGCACCAGGCGGTGCTCAGTTCAGTGGAGCCAACAAGGTTGTCCACCCGATGCTAGTCGAGGCTTGCGTCGATTTCTCTGCTCGATTCATCAAAGAGGTATTCCCTCCGACCGGACCCGTAAAGTCTAAGATACTGGGCGAGGCTGACAAGGCTAAGGTTGGCAAGGCTCAGCGTAAGACTGAGTTTATGAACTGGCAGACGACCGAGCAGATGGTTGAGTTCAGGTCCGAGCTTGAGCAGCTCAGCACTCAGCTACCGCTGGGCGGCGGTCAGTACATGAAGTTTATGTGGAACTCTAGATTCATGCGGCCAACGTCTGAGTTCGTTCCTATCGACGACATCTACCTGCCGTTCTCCGCGACTAACTTCTATACGGCTGAGAGAAAGACTCACGTTCAGTACATCACCGAGATGGAGTACGAAAAGAGAGTCGAGGCCGGCATGTACGCCGACGTGGACCTTCCGTCTCCGACAGAGCCTACTTTCAGCGCGGCAGAGAGAGCTAACGAAAAAATCGAAGGAAAGCAGAATACCTCTTACAACGAGGACGGCCTGCGAACAATCTTTGAGATATACACCTTCATGGACTTTGAAGACGGAGAAGGCTTAGCGCCATACATTCTTAGCGTCGATAAGTCTAGCGAGCTGCCGCTGTGCCTTTACCGGAACTGGGAAGAGGACGACGATAGGCAGAAAGAACTCCACTGGCTTGTTGAATTTCCGTTCGTACCGTGGCGTGGCGCTTACCCTATCGGCCTGACTCACATGATCGGCGGATTAAGTGGCGCTGCTACTGGAGCACTTAGAGCGTTGCTCGACTCTGCTTACATTCAAAACGTGCCAACCCTGCTCAAGCTCAAGGGCGGTCCTAACGGTCAGACGCTTAACGTGCAGCCTACTGAGATTGTAGAGATGGAAGGCGGCGCGCTAATTGACGACGTTAGAAAGCTGGCTATGCCGCTACCTTTTGCGGGACCAAGCCCTACGCTGTTTCAGTTGCTAGGATTCTTGGTTGACGCAGGCAAGGGCGTTGTCCAGACATCTTTCGAGAAGTTTAACGATCAGAACCCTAATGCGCCAGTTGGCACAACGATGGCTATCATCGAGCAGGGAATGGTTGTATTCAGCTCTATACACTCGCGCTTACACGCCTCTATGGCGAGAAGCTTCAACATCCTGCACCGCATCAACAGCATGTACTATACGGATGAAGAGCTAGACGCGCTTGATACAGGACTTGAAATATCAGCGGAAGACTTTGACGGACCCGCAGACGTGGTCCCGATCAGCAACCCCGCGATCTTCAGCGAGGCTCAGAGGTTTGCTCAGATACAGGCCATCATGGCCCGTGCTCAGATTGTGCCTCAACTGTACGATCCAATCGCCATCGAGGAAATGTTCCTACGAACGCTAAAGGTTCCGGCGTCCGAGGTAATGGCCCCGAAAGTCGGAGAAGAGGACAGAGATCCGGTAAGTGAGAACGTCGCCGCTGCGATGGGACAGGGCATATACGTCCTTACCGAGCAAGATCACATGGCTCACTTGCAAGTTCACTTGCCGTTCTTGAAGTCGCCACTGTTTGGGTCTAACCCAGCTATCGCGAGCACGTTTTTGTATCCAATGTCAATGCATTTAAAAGATCATATCTTAAATTATTACTTGGCCGAGGCTCACAACGCGGTCGATATAGCCCAGAACGAAGGATTAATCCCTGAAGAGGCTGAAGATCAAGTTAAGGTAATACTAGAGGTCCAAAGGTTCATTGAAGAGCAGCTTGGATCTACCGGAATCGCTCAAGAGCTGGGTATGATTAACGAGGCTGCGGAGCAGTTCAAGCCTCAAGATCCTGCCGCGCAGCAAGGTGACGCGATGCAAATAGCGCAGCTCAGCGCAGAAATCAAGCAAGGAGAACTCCAGCAGCGCACCGAGCGTGACGGAGCTAGGCTCCAGATTGATCAGGCCAAGATGCAGGCAGACATGCAGACTGATCAGAATAAGATGCAGATACAGCAGGCTAAAATGCAGGCGGATATGCAGCTTGAGCAGGCTAAACTCCAGATAGAGCAGGCTAAGATGGAAACCTCCATGCAGCGCGATGGTGCCAAGATTCAACTAGACCAAGCCAAGCTGGACGCATCCACTCAGATTTCTCAACTTAAAATGCAGCAGGCTGCAGAAATGGAGCTGGCTAAGCTTGCGTCTCAAGAAGCTGATCGGCAGGAGGACGCCGAGCTGGCTGGCCTTCGTGAGCTGTCCGCGACAGAGAGAAACAACATTAGCGAGATGTCCGAGACAGACCGCATGAATACTCGCGAGCAAAACGAGAACGCTCGTAAGGCGGAGGATTTAGCGGCAAGAGAGCGCATGAACACTGCGGACAACATGACGGCTAAGGAGCTTGCGGCCTTAGAAGTTATTACCGGCGAGAAGACCTCGCTGACTAACGGCAAAGGAATTGACCCTGGGGCTGACGTTTAATGGCGTTTCTTCAGGGCAACATACCGCACTTTAAGTGCTGGGTCAGGAAGGAATACACTCACAACCATGAGAAGTATCATGGTGAGTTTATTCACGCGATGGCCGTAGCAGTAACGACACTGCCTAGCAGATGTCTAAGCTTTCAGATGATTTTTACGGGAGCTGAAACCTACGACACAGAGGAGCCGAATGTTCACGGCGGAGCTATGTGGGCGAGAATGCCTATAACAGCTCTGATGGGAGACACCGCTGTAGCGGAGTGGCCCGAGGCAATGGCTACACACGACGCTCAACCGTGGGATTGTGCATCACGAACCCATAGCGTCTATGTCCTAGAAAGATGCTCGCCAAGTCCTTGGCTGGCAAAAATAGACGGAGAACTCTATCCGGCTAAGTATTACTTTACTGTTGACTACACCGACTCAGAAGTTGCAGACGATCCAGCCCAGCATAAGCAGGCGCACGTCTTAGAACTTCTTGATGCTGGAAAGTGGACAGGAAACATAGTGGCGCTTCCAAATAACCGCGTGAGGGTAAGTCACCCTGCTTGGTTTGAGTTGGGCGAAGGCGCTCCTGACTTTAGGCCGTCTCAGCATATCCATTACAGCAAGTCTGACTTGGATTACACGCTGGACGTTAATCGAGTTTTTGACAATCTCTATGCAGGAGAAGAAGAATGAGCACCAAAATGAAAACCAAAGGTTACTCTAAGGGTGGAAAGATGAAGACTAAAGGCTACGCCAGAGGTGGCTCGGTCAATATGGCTTCAGACGCAGTGCCGCAACATAAGCGAATGGCTGCAGGTATTACAATAAAGCAAGGAACTAGTACCACTAACCCTTAAAAAAGGAAGATTATCTATGGCTGCTAAAAAAGGTTTGTACGCAAACATTGATGCCAAAAAGAAGCGCGTTGCGGCTGGAAAAATTGATCCAGCTACAGGGAAGCCTGAAAAAATGCGTAAAAAAGGACAGACAGGAGCACCATCTGCGTCATCCTTTAAGCTCGCAGCTAAGACAGCGAAGAAACCTAATAAGCCTAAGAATAACGCTTAGTGCATATAGAATCTAAATTTCTGAATATCCTCAAGGCAGATCAAGCAGAGTTTGCGCTTGAAGCGTTGAGGAAGCCTCAGAAGCGCGATGGTTTCGAGTACGGCTATCGCGTTGGAATGGTTGCTGGATATGAAGCAGCTATTGACGTGCTCTTAAACTTAATAGATGAGGATGAAAATGGAAACAATGACTTATGAGGACGCGCTCGCGGAGGCTTTCCCAGCAGTAGATGCTGGTATTCGGCCTTTCGGTAGCCGTGTTCTGATCCAAATACGCACCGCTAAAAGCAAGACTTCTGGTGGAATAATACTAACTAACGACACTACCGACACAGAGAAGTGGAATACTCAAATCGGAAAGGTTGTAGCAGTTGGTCCGTTAGCTTTCAAAAATCGAAACACGATGGAAAGCTGGCCTGAAGGAGATTGGTGCCAAGCTGGCGACATGGTCAGAGTAGCTAAGTATGGCGGAGACAGGTGGGAAGTTGAGCTGCCTGATGACGTGAAAGGCGATACCGCAATGTTTGTAATCTTTAATGACCTTGACATCATGGGCAGCGTTACTGGTGACCCACTTAAAGTCAAGGCGTTCATCTGATAAGGAGATGAGTAATGAGCGAAGAAAGAGATGACACCGTCTTGATAGAAGACGACGAAAGTAAAAGCGAGAACGAAAGCATTATTATTGTCGAGGACGATCCTGCAGAGGAAGCCGTAGATGATGATGATCGAGTCTCAGTCGAGGTTGACGATGACGACGACTCCGAGCGTGAGGCTATTCGACAACGACGTCGAAAAGAGAAAGTTGATCGAAAGGAGCGCCGCGAGACCGCAATAAAGCGCGACAAGACTGAGCTGGACTTCTTGCGAGGGCGAAACGATGACCTCGAAAGACGATTAACAGATCAAGAGACTCGCGCCAGAAAGCAGGACCAGTCTGGATTTGATCAGGCAATAGCTCAAGCCAACAAAGAAATTGGCATGGCTGATCGAGTTATCGCCAAAGCTGTTGAAGACAATAACGGTCAAGACGTAGCTAAAGCAATGAAGTATCGCGATGAAGCGAAAACCAAGGCTGAGCAACTAAACTACAGGAAACAGCAAATTGCTCAGCAAGAAGCTCAGCAAGCCGCGTCTCCTCCAGTTGACGACAGGACCATGCACTTTGCCAGACAGTTTATGGAAGACAACCCGTGGTATGACAGCAACGGCTTAGATGAAGACTCCGCCATTGTAATGGCTATAGATCAGTCTCTAAGCAGGGATGGCTACAATCCTCAAACTGAAGAATACTGGGAAGAGCTAACCTCAAGATCCGCTCGCAGACTGCCCGATCTCTTTGAAGATCACGTTCCTAGTAAGCCCGAAAAAAAATCTCGGAAGGCTAGAGGCGGTCCCGCTGTAGGATCAGGAAAGGAACACGCGCCAAACTCTACTAGAAAAGAAGTGTACATCAGTCCAGAACGCAAGGCGGCTCTTATAGATGCCGGCGTTTGGGACGACCCAGTGTTAAGGACTCGATACGTTAAGCAGTACGCAGCTTACGACAAGAGCAACGTATAGGCGATAATAAAGCACTTGCGTTGTTGAGTATCTATGACACATACTAAATCAATCGCTGACTAAAGGAGCGACTAGACATGAGCAAAACAGACGAACGAGTAAAGAAATCCGTAGACGAAGGACGGGAAAACCGTGCGATGGTTGATCGCGCGCACACCGAAAATCGAGAAGTCACAGAAAGTGAGCGGGTAGAAATGTTCCGTCAGCAGTTATTTCAGACATCACTGCCTGATTTACCTGAATTACCCGGCTGGCATATGTGCTGGCTTACGACGACTAACCCTCGCGATTCAATCCAAGCTCGTATCCGTTTAGGTTACGAGGCTGTAAAGCCAGAAGATATTCCTGGCTGGGAATACGCTACCCTTAAATCTGGGGAGTGGACAGGATTCATTGGGGTTAACGAAATGCTGGCGTTCAAGTTGCCTATGTCTTTGTACGAGAAGTATATGATGGAAGCCCATCATGACGCTCCGCAAAGAGAAGAAGGCAAGTTGACAGATACGGCGGACTTCCTGCAGCAGCAGGCTGAAGCGAGCGGTAGTAGCATTAGTCAGGGCGACGGTAATAAAGAGCTTGGTGAAAAGCGACTTGGTCAATTTGACCTTGTCTGACGAGCAATCTATTTAACCAAAGGAGTTCAGTATGTCAGCGACTACTGAAGCATTTGGCTTCCGCGCTTCCTATCACAACAGTGGTAGAATTACGGCGAAAGCCTACACTATTGCCTCTGGATATGCCCAAAACATATTCTCTGGCGACCCTGTAAAACTAGTTGATGCCGGTACTATTCAACTAGCAACTTCCAACGGAACTCGTGGCGGCACAGTTGCAGGTATCCTTAATTTGGGTATCTTTGCTGGCGTTCAATATGACGACGCTTTAGGAAAACCAACTCTCTCGCCATTTTGGCCTGCGAGCGCAACAGCAACAAATATTGTGGCATTCGTTTATGACGATCCAGAAACTATATTTGATGTTGAGTACCCCAACCCAGCGGCTGGAACGACTGTTCAAACAGCGGTTGGCGAGGAGTGTGATTGGACCGTAGCAACACCAGGCGGTGCAACCGCAACAGGTTTGTCAAGCACTTCCCTCACAGCTATCCAAACTACCTCTGGTCAGTACCAGATTACAGGTATTGCGGGTGGTCCCAACAACTTGATTACAGATGCATTTGTAAAGGTCTCAGTTCGTATAAATGAGCACCAGTACAAAGCTTCCGTAAACTCAGTCTAAAGGAGGTCTAAGACATGGCTACTCCAATGCGTAGTACGGACTTCCGATCGGTAGTTGAGCCTATTCTCAACGAAGTATTTGACGGAGTTTATGAACAAAGAGCTGACGAATGGAAGGCGGTTTTCCGCGAGCAGAAAGGTATTCCACGCAACTATCATGAAGAACCCGTTCTTTATGGTTTTGGTGCGGCACCTGAGCTTCCAGACGGTATGGCTGTAACTTACCAATCAGGCGGCATCTTGTTTGTGCAGCGTTACCTTTATCACGTCTACGGCCTTGCTTTTGCACTGACCAAAGTCTTGGTTGAAGATGGCGATCACATCCGTATCGGTCAAACTTACGCTAAGCACTTGGCGCAATCTTTGATTGAGACGAAAGAGACGCTAACGGCTAACATCATGAACCGTGCGTTTAACGCAGCCTTTACAGGCGGTGATGGTGTGTCGTTGAGCAGTAATGCTCACCCGATTGTCAACGGAACTTTCAGCAACGTACTTAATGTCGCTGCTGCACTTTCTCAGACTTCTCTTGAGCAGATGCTCATTCAAATCCGCAACGCTGTTGACAACAACGGCAAGCGTATTCGTTTGACGCCTACTCAGATTGTTACTGGCCCAAGCAATGTTTTCCAAGCGGAAACTCTGCTCAAGTCAGTGCTGAGAAGCGGAACGGCTGACAACGACATCAACGCCATCAAGTCGATGGGTTTGTTGGCGGACGGTCAGGCTAACCTTTCCCGTATTACTTCTACCACCGCATGGTGGGTACAGACTGACGCGCCTGAAGGCTTAAAGCTTCTCATGCGTCGTGGTCTAGAGAAGTCTATGGAAGGCGACTTTGCAACGGACTCTATGCGCTATAAAGCGACAGAGCGTTACACTGTTGGCTGGACAGATCCTCGCGGTGTGTTCGGTACGGCTGGTGTGTAAGTAAGTGTCCTCCCTAACCTCAAGATTTTTTTGTACTCCCATTTTTGCTTGAGGTTGGGGAGAGTTTTACCAAATTTAATTTTGTTGCTGACAGTCTAAGACTGACGACATGCAGACAGCGGCAAGATCTTTTAACTCGCATGTGAGGAATTTATTATGGGTTCTACTACTTTTTCAGGTCCAATTAAAGCAGGCACAATTGCAGCAACTACAGGCACAACATTAGGTTCTGACATGAAAAACGTAGGGCAGGTCGTAATGGCTCAGTCCTACCAGTTTGGAACAGAGAGCGGCGCTCAAACAGCTACCGCTACGGGATTAGTGATACCCGCTAAATCTCAAATAATTGACGTGGTTATTGATGTTGTTGAAGTTATGGCAGGCGCAACTTGTGTTTTGAGTATCGGCGACACTGTAGCGGGTAACGCTGCAATAATTAACGGCTACAGTGTTACTGTCGCTGGTGGGACTGGGCGTAGATATCCTACGACAAACGCAGGTGGTTCTCTTTTGTGGGACAATACAGGAAACAACGATATTTCTGTAACTGTGACAACAACAGGCGCTACTACAAATGGCACTATTCGCTTCACAATTCTTTATCAACAAGCGGTCAACTACTCTGCTTACGCCTCCTAACTCTTAATCTTAATAAAAAGGAGGATTGGTTATGAGACCAGTAAAGATAGGGACGCTAACACCGTTAGACACTGCTCCTGCGTTTTTCAATGCACAGGGCTTTACTAGCACTGGCGCGGCTGTGGCCCCGACCACTACTAGTACCACTGACGGCTTAGCGCACAAAGTCACTTTAACTGCTCCTGTTCAGGCTACGTTGGCCGGAATTACTTTTACAATTATCGGCACTGATGGCGGGAGCAATCCTGTTCAAGAAAGTTTGATAGGGCCGGCAAGTGGCGCGACTGTTGCTACAAGCCGTCAGTTTAAGACTATTGTTTCTATTCAGCCCAGCGCGACTATGGGCGCAGGCGCAGGAGCATTAACTCTTGCGGTTGGTATTTTAGCGAATGAAGCCACAACAGCGTGGGTTAATTTAGAAAACACCACGACATCTCCGATGATATTTGTTCACGTTACAGGCACTATTAATTACACAGTGTTTCAAACGCCAGCCAATATTTTTGATGATTACACTCAAGATATTAACGATTCTGAGTTTTACTTAAATTTAGGCGCTCCTATTACGGATTTGACTACTAAAACAACAGATACGTTGGCTAACGGAAATCCAAGCTGTCGAGCTGTATTGTTGAGAGTTAACTCATTCACCGCAGGAGCTACCATTACATTCTATGTAAATAGTGCCGGAGGCGGTTACTAGTGACTATTAACTATACGGACGAATTTGAGTTCCCTTCGGAATTTGGGTTTACTAAGTCATCTACGCCAAAGAAAATGAATCGTGGCGGAAGAAATCTTCGGGACGAAGAAGCTCGCGTTATTGGCGTTCAAGACAACGCTTCTGACGAAATGCGTAGAGTTAAAAGGCGCAAGCCAAAGGACGCTGCAGAGCGCAGAGATAAGCGCGCTCAAGAAGCTAGAGTTGGCTCTCGCGAGCGAAATGCTCGGGATGAAATGGGTCGTTTGCGAGATGAGGCCAAGCAAGGCTTCAGAGCGGCAGAAGGAGGCTCAAAAAAAGATTGGATTAAAGGCGCTGTAAAGAAACCAGGTGCTCTGCGCGAGTATATGGATGTCAAAGAGGGCCAACCGATCCCTAAAGGCAAGATAAATAAGGTTGCATCTGGGAAACCAGCAACTGCAGGCGGTCCAAAGCCGTCAGCTAAAACAATGAAGCGAGCTAATCTCGCTAAATCATTTTCTAAGATGAATTAGGTGAATTAATATGATGAAGAGCAAAGGTTACGCGAAAGGCGGGATGAAGCAGGGCTACAATGATCGTTTAGACGACTCTATGGGCGCTCGAAATGGCAAGAAAAGCCAGCCAATGAAAGCTCGACGAAATGAAAGCAGGGGCATGGAGAAATCTATGGGAAACCGAGCTAATTCAGGTAATAAGAGCAGTGCTCAAGGCTATAGCAAGGGCGGATCAGTCACAGGCTTTACCAACATGGGAACCATGAAGAACCACTGGTAAAACTAGCTACCATTCTTCAGAGGGTGTGCTGTATCAGCAACCATAATAGTTAAAATTTATGTGGAAACGATATGGCGTACTCAGGCAACATTGGCGTAAAAACATTCAACGCCCTGAAAGTGATCGATCATGCTTTTAGGAGATGTCGCCTACCAGCTCAAGCAATAACGTCAGAGATGCAAGAGTACGCTCTTGATTCTCTGTCGTTTATGCTCGACGAGCTTGCAAACATTAGGACGCCTGCTTGGTGCGTAGAGCAGCAAATCCTGCCGCTTTACGAGAACAATCAAATTGTTACGCTGCCAAAAGGCACGATAGATGTTCTTAATTTAAACCTGAACGTGCTTCAGGAGTTGAGCGGAACTGTTACAGCCGTTAATACTTCCTATTTAGTCAACTTTACTACGCCAACAATTGTTAATTTTATCGGCATAAAGTGGTCCGCAGCAGCTATTCCCGTCACTTTTCAGACAAGTCCAGACAATATTACTTGGACTGACGTCGGAACCTCTACTAGCCTAGATTTATCGACTAATTTGACGGCAGTTGCTGGAAACATCACTTGGACTCAAATAACTGGCGCTTTAGCGAGGCAATACTTCAGGATAGTGCCTACTGACGGCGCTTCAACGATTTCTTATACGTCAATAACGCTAGGAAATATGCCTCAAGCCATCCCTTTAGGGATCTTGAGCAGAGATAATTACGTCAATCAGAGTAATTTGGTCTTTTCTGGGCGTCCGAGCAGTTTTTATTATCAGCGCGATATACCGCAGCCGTTAGTTAACCTATGGCCTGCCCCAAACGCTGCTTCTGAAAAATATCAGTTAGTTCTTTGGCGACATCGTCAGATTATGGACACAGATAATTTGCAGCAGGAGATAGAGATACCTAATCGCTGGCTTGAAGCGATAATTAACGGATTGGCCTCTAGAGTGTGCGCTGAAACGCCTTCTGCTGACGCTGCTCTAATGCCAATGCTTGAGGCTAAAGCTGCTCAGAGCGTACAGAGAGCTTGGGACGGTGACAATGATGGATCTCCGATTCAAATCAACCCAGGTATAGGAGCTTACACCGCGTGAGCGTTTATCTTGACCCTCAAGGACAGCCAACATTCGGACTCGCTATATGCGCTCGATGTTCTCGGAATTTTTTCCTAGCTGACCTGTCTCCTGATCCTAACTTTCCAGGACTTATGGTTTGTGCCGCTGACAAAGATGAGTACGACCCTTATCTTTTGCCTCCGCGCCGTCCTGATCAAATTGTCTTGCCATTTACTCGGCCAGACACAAATATAGACACGCACCCGTCGGGAGTCATTCAAGAGGCCGGCGATGAGTTTATTGTCACTGAAGACGGCAATAAATTTTTGGAGATGGATTAATGACCGTAGATGTTCCTAGTAATTTAATACCTAGCAGGGTAACTCAGTTACCCGTAGCTCCAGAGGCATCGCCTGACGGACTGCTTCTTTTTACTTATCAAGGCGTAAGCTATCAGGTCCGCGCTGGAGACTTGCTTCAAGTTGCAGGCGTTCCAACGACTCGACAAGTTATTGCCGGAACCGCTCTGACAGGCGGCGGATCGTTAGCCAATAACGTGACGCTAAGCGTTGCGAACGGAGGTATCGGGACTACGCAACTAGCGACAAGCGGAGCTGCTGCGGGAACTTATGGTAGCGGAACCGCTATTCCCGTTGTGACCGTAGACGCCACAGGGCGCATCACAGCGATAAGCTCTGTTGCGGCCACACTAACGGGCTATGTTCCTATAAGCCGCCAGATCATAGCCGGAGCAGGATTAGAAGGCGGAGGTAACCTTAACGCTAACGTAACTTTGACCGCTGACTTTGAAGACACGGCACCTCTGACGGGAACTACTAACGGATCTGCGGGAACTTTAAACGAGCTTTCTAGGGGAGATCACCGGCACCCTCCTGTAGACCTCAATAATCAAGATCAAATTGACGGTACGCTGCCGATCGACCAAGGCGGCACAGGAAGGTCAAACACTAACACGCCAGGTGGCGTTGCTTACGGCGGCGGAAATGACATTAGCCTCAGTGTTGTAGGGCTTTCGGGGCAAGTGCTAGTTTCCGGCGGTGCCGGAGCGCCGACATGGGGGTCTGCTTTAATTGCGACCGATCAGCCGGCAAACGTGTTCTACGGAGGACCAGCGGCTGGAGCTGACGCTCCCACATCCTTTAGGGCGATGGTCAACGCTGATCTTCCGGCTTCTGGTGTAACGGCTGGGACTTACGGTAGCTCATCGTTAATACCCGTCGTTACTGTGGACGCCAAAGGCGTAGTAACCGGCGTTTCAACGGCTGCTTTTCAGACAGGATTGTCGTTTCAAGGCACTTGGAACGCGACCACAAATACTCCGACTTTGGCTTCTGGAGCAGGAGTTCAAGGCTATTACTACATTGTTGCTGTAGCAGGCACGACTAATCTAGACGGTATAACCGACTGGGCCGTGGGTGACTGGGCTGTATTCAGCGGCGCTGTCTGGCAGAAACTTGATCAGTCCAACACTGTTGTATCGGTGAACGGTCAGACAGGCGTTGTTGTCTTAACTGCGGCAAATGTGGGCGCAGCCGCAACTGACGGAACTGGCGCTACGGGAACTTGGAATATATCAATATCTGGAACGGCTGCAAGCGCAACTACGGCTACGAGCGCAAACAACGTCGTTGGAGGAGCTGCCAATCGCATAGTATATAACACAGGCTCTGGGGCGAGTAATTTTTTAACAGCTCCCACAGTAACTGACACCTTTTTAAAATGGAATGGCGCTGCTTTTGTTTGGACTTCTGCTGTTACCTCTGCTGTTGCATCTTTCAGTGGGGGGAGCACAGGATTTACTCCAAATACTGGAACCACTGGAGATATTACTTTAGCGGGAACCTTAGTCGCAGGAAATGGCGGTACAGGATTGACAGCGGCGGGTACGAGCGGAAATGTCCTAACCTCGGACGGCACAAATTGGACCTCGGCCACACCAGCGGTTGGAGTGACTACTGACGACGTGATTGCATTAGCGATTGCATTAGGATAGGAGAAATAAATGGCTAACGTATTTGCACGAAAACTATCTACGGGAGTTGGCACCGCGTTGACTGCTGTAGGCGGTTATGTTGTTGGGTCTTCAACTCAAACAACGGTGATCGGCTTGACCGTATCAAACACAACCGCGTCAACAGTAGATGTAGACGTGACATTAAACAATGGATCAACTGACTTTTACTTAGTAAAAAACGCGCCCGTTCCTGTTGGCGGCGCTCTCGTCCCTATTGGCGGAAACCAAAAAATAGTGCTTGTCACGGGAGACTCTATAAAGGTTAACTCAAGCGCGGCTTCTTCGATTGATGCAGTGCTGAGCGTTCTGGAGATAACCTAATGTCTGATCTTTCGTACATCGGCAATCAGCCTACTGCTGTACCTCTGACATCGGATCAGCTAGGAGACGGTATTGTCACTACTCCAAAGATAGCTGACCTAGCCGTTACTACAGCAAAATTAGCTGATCTTAATGTAACGACAGGAAAGGTAGCTGACTTAGCCGTTACTACAGGAAAGATAGCGGATCTAAATGTAACTACAGGAAAAATAGCTAACCTAGCCGTTACCACAGGTAAGATAGCCCTCGACGCTGTAACGGGAGCACAGCTTGCTAACAACAT
>TARA_R110001632_G_scaffold101470_1_pt1 | contig 13503 bp, 10 predicted proteins | sample TARA_R110001632 | Tara Oceans TARA_R110001632 (sample SAMEA4398266) | marine metagenome | biome: Polar Biome; feature: [SRF] surface water layer (ENVO:00010504); material: water (ENVO:00002006), including particulate matter (ENVO:01000060) such as... | depth 5 m
TGATCGGAAGCAACTATATTTAATCCTAAACAACTGACAACTGTACTAGCAAACAATCCAAAAACAGAGCTTGCTATCGATAATAATTCTTTCGTCAATTTTGCCAAAGCTCCAATAGCATCCATCACACCACCAAAAACCATGGCACAAATAATTAGTAAAATTGTCCATGTCATTCCACTTACTCCACCTGCATTAAATAATTTGGTTAAAATTTTATTATCTGTATTGATTTGCGTTTCAACAAATACAGCATTTAAAATTGACTCCATATTAGAATCTGATAAAGAACTAAGAATATCTGTTTGAAAAATAAATGCAAAAATAGCGGCTAATATAACTCCTATTGCTAATGCAACTAAAGGTTTCATTTTTAAAAGAATCATTGCAATTACGGAAGCTGGAACAACAAATAACCAAGGTGTAATATGAAATGTATTATTGATAGTTTCTAATAAACCACTAACGTCTGCACTTCCTGAAGTATCTATCGTAAAACTCATGATTGTAAATACAATCAACGTAATTATAATTGTTGGAACCGTTGTATATGCCATGTATTTAATATGTGTAAACAAATCTGTTCCTGCCATTGCCGGCGCAAGATTTGTTGTATCACTTAAAGGAGACATTTTATCACCAAAATACGCTCCAGAAATAACTGCTCCTGCAATCATTCCTGTAGGAATTCCGAGGGCGCTACCAATTCCAATTAATGCAATTCCTACGGTTGCTGATGTTGTCCATGAACTTCCTGTTGCAATAGAAATAATGGCAGCAATAATTACGGATGCCGGTAAAAATATAGCGGGACTCAACACTTGCAATCCATAATAAACCATTGCTGGGATAACACCACTGACTAACCATGTTCCGGCTAAAGCACCTACTAATAACAAAATAAAAATTGGAGTCAAAATACTTCTCCAGTTTTCCCAAATTTCTAAGAACATTCTTACAGCGGTTACTTTATTTAAGAAACCAACAATAGCAGCAACTAAACCTCCCATTAAAAGTATATATTGATTGGAATATTCACCAAGCAATTCACCATCAGCAAAGAAAATATTATATGCTAAAAGACTCATTAAAATAACAACTGGGATTAAAGCCTCGAATAAATTCAATTCTTTATTCACCATAATGTGTTGGTCTTCTATTTTTATTTCTGAAAGGTTTTTTCCGTCTTGCATTGAATATTTTTTTGTTTTGTAATGTTACGATTTTACAAGAAGCTACGCAAATGAATTGAGTTGGTTACATTTGCATCCATGGATTCATTAACTCAAATTGTTTTAGGTGCCGCCTGTGGTGAAATTGCTTTAGGAAGAAAAATAGGTAACAGGGCAATCTTGTTTGGCGCTATTGGAGGAACTATTCCTGATTTAGATGTAATCATTGGAAGCATATTTTATGGGAATGACATAGATAGCCTGGCCTTTCATAGAGGGTTTATGCATTCTATTCTCTTTGCTTTAATAGGGTCTTTAGTTTTTGGATTTATTACTTCTGAACTTTATGATTCTGGTTTAAAACGTAAAGGAACTACCAATTTAAAAGACTGGATTTGGTTGTTCTTTTTATCGATTTTTACCCACCCTATTTTAGATAGTTTTACACCTTACGGAACACAGTTATTTTTACCCTTTACAGATTATAGAGTTGCTTTTAATAACATCTCTGTAGTGGATCCTTTGTACACACTTCCTTTTTTATTATGCATGATTATTGTGATGTTTTTCAATCGGAAAAACCCATGGAGGTTGAAGTGGGCAAAAGTTGGAATCTACTTGAGTTCTGCTTATATGGTTTTCACAATCATAAACAAAATCTATATGGATTCTGTGTTTGAAAAATCGTTTAAAAAAGCAACTATTCAATACAGTCGATTTAGCGCCCAACCTACTATTTTAAACAATATGTTATGGTATGCTGTGGCAGAAACAGAGACCAATTATCATCTAACTTTCTATTCTCTATTTGACAAAGAAAATAACGCTACAAAATTTACTGTCATTCCTAAAAATCATCATCTTTTAGATATGAATCATCCAGATTTAAAAACATTGCGATGGTTTAGTAAGGATTATTATGCCTTGAGTAAAATTGATTCTACGAATCAAATTATCTACAAAGATTTACGGTATCCCTTACTAAATGAAAATGATTCTAATTCTTCATTATTCAGTTTTGAATTGATAAAAGAAGGAGATCGCTGGAACACAAAACAATCATTTGGACCTTCTATTTCAAAGGATATTTTCAATCAGTTTATTGATAGAATCTTTGGAGATTAATACGTTAAATTTTTTTCATTACGCAACACTCCAACTTCTAACATACACTCTTTCATTGTCTGATACGTTCTTTCAATGTTGTTATCTAATCCAATAGAAAAACGAATTAAACCATCAGACAATCCCATTTCTGCTTGTTCTTCTTCTGGAATTTCAGAAGATGTTGAAGAACCTGGAGCAGAAAATAATGTCTTGTAGAAACCAAGACTTACGGCTAAATATCCTAAATTTCTGTGTTGCATTAATTCCATTAACTGATTTGCTTTTTCTAAAGAACCTGCATCTATGGTTAACATTCCACCATATCCATATTCTGGATTCATCATCGTCTTGAACAATTCGTATGATGGATGTGATGCTAATCCTGGATAAACCGTTTTTAAGCCATCAGCTTCAAATTTATTTGCTAAAAAAGCAGCATTATAACTGTGTTGTTTCATACGAATATGCAAGGTTCTTAAGTTCTTTAAAACCGAAGAAGCACGCAAGCTATCCATCGTAGAACCCAACAACATACTAGCACCATCGTTTACATTTCTTAATTGATCGATGAATTCTTGTGTCCCACAGACTACACCTCCAACGGTATCTGAAGAACCGTTGATAAATTTCGTTAAACTATGAATAACAACATCAGCTCCTAGTTTTGCAGGAGAAATTGATAATGGTGAAAATGTATTGTCTACCACTAATTTTAAATGATGCTTTTTAGCCAATTCAGCCAATCCTTTGATATCAGCAACTTCTAATAGCGGATTACTTACAGATTCACAATATAAAACTTTGGTGTTTTTTGTAATTGCAGCTTCTACAGCTTCTAATTTTGTAATATCAACAAAGCTTGTTTGAATGTTTAATCGTGGTGTAAAGTTCTTTAAAAACGCATAGGTTCCGCCATAAATAGTTCTACTTGAAACAATATGATCACCAGCTCCACATAACTGTAATAATACAGGTGTAATAGCCCCCATTCCAGAAGCTGAAACATTTGCAGTTTCGGTTCCTTCCATTGCTGCCAATGCTTCTCCTAAATACAAGTTACTTGGCGTAGAATGACGCGAATATAAATAACATCCATCTGCATTTCCTTCAAATGTATCGAACATGGTTTTTGCTGATAAAAAAGTATAGGTAGATGAATCTGAAATAGATGGATTTACTCCTCCGAATTCACCGAAGTATTGAAGATCTTGAATATTGTCTGCTGGATTGAATTTCATAATGTTTGTATTTGACTACAAAACTAACTTTAAATAGAAAATTAATCAACCAAAAAGAACAATCTTAGATTATTTTTCATAAAATATTAATTATAATAAATTTTAAATCTATATTTTTATCAATAATTTGATATTTTTAGATTATCTCTCTTATAAAACCTTCGGAAAGGGATTTAGCAAAACACAAAGCCTATGAAATTGGACGCCACTGATAAAAAATTATTAACGCTGCTTCAATGCGACAGTAAACAAACAAGTAAACAATTGTCTTTGCAATTAAATCTTTCTGTAACGGCAATTTATGAGCGAATTAAAAAATTAGAAAAAGAAGGCGTTATCAAAAAATATGTAGCGTTAATTGATAAAGAAAAAATTAATAAGTCGTTTCTTGTTTTTTGTCACGTAAAACTAATACAGCACTCCAAAGAATTCTTATCTCATTTTGAAAAGGAGATTTTAAAACTAGATGAAGTTTCGGAATGTTTTCATGTAAGTGGAGATTATGATTACATCTTAAAAATACATGTTTCCGACATGAAAGAGTATCGTGAGTTTATGGTGACAAAACTCACTACAATTAAACATATCGGAAGCACACATTCAACTTTTACTATTAGTGAGGTTAAGAATTCTAGCGAGATTCTTTTATGAAAACTAGATTTTTTCTAGCTCAATATGCGACGCTTGTATTTTGATTATTTTATTCAAGAACTCTTTTAAGTAGTGGTATTCTTCGGTAGAAAAAATTCGTTTTTTTATCTGATAACGATAATTCAACGTTATTGTTCCATCTTTTACCTCTCCTACCCTTAAAAGAAACATCCCTCCATTATTAGGCAATTTAAAACCTACCGTTTCAGGTTTTTTAGTCACTTTGTATTCTTTCGGAATCTTTAAACTTATGATGTAGGTATACCTTGTTGGATAACCAAAATCTACAGGATAATTTCGCGTTTTTAGTTTGAATGGATTTTCTGAGAATCTGTAAAACAAAAAAGGATTTACCAATATCTTATCGCTAGAAACTGCTCCTTCATCGGACTCTAACTTAAGGGTTTCTAATAAAGATTCGTTTAAATTATTTAAATTCTGAACTTTATAATCTTCTATCTCGTAATCAACTGACGTGTTCTCTAAGTTTTCTAAATAATCATCTTCTCCCATTTTACTGAGATCTCTTCTTGTGTCAATTGCATGATATCCTTTCTTTTCAACACTAATATTCCCTGTAAACACAACATTCTCATCCATGGCAATATTCACACGTATTTTAGTTGATGTTTTCACAGCGGGCTGTATTTCCTCCCAGTAACTTCCTTTTATAAAATCGAGCACTCGCCCTTCTCCATTCAAACTCCGCAAAGGAATTTGTCCAAAAGGTAAAAACTTATCTGTAGCATCTAGAAAATATGTTTTATTGCCTACTACAGCTTTTACAATCACATAATTAAAATCTGTTGTTATTGGATATAATCGTGTAGGCATACCTCTATTTCGAGTAGCAATCATGACAATGTAACTTTCAATATTAGCAGCTTTTAGACTGTTGTATAATGAAAGATTGATAGCATCTACACTCCCATTTCTTTCTTCAAAGACTTCTTTCAAATTGATTCTCTTCTGTGTCCAATAACGGCCATCCCAAGCAAATCTATTTTGAATGTATTGATAGATTTTTTCAGCTTTTTCTAAAGGGTTTGTTATCTCTAAAATAGGTTTAGGTAAGTTTTTAAAGAAAAACTTTTTCTTAGATGTTTGCCCATCTAAAAAATCATCTTTAATACTCATGTCAGCATCTTTCCATGTTTGAGTATATTTCTTTATTCTTCCATCTGTATTGGTTATCGAAATCAAATCAAAAGAAATCCTAGATAGAAAATTCTCTTTGCTCAACATATAATCTTCTTCTTTAAAAGCGGGTACATCTTGCATTCCGTAGTAAAAATTAGCACAATTCCCATATCCTACTCCTGGAATATTGACGCATCTTTTTTCTACTTTTTGTTCATTTTTTGAAAACTTTTGAAATCCTATTAATCTTGAATTGTATTTATAGTTACCGAGGTAAGAAATTGAGAAATCACTTTCCAATTTTGGAATATCAGATTGAAAATACCAGTCATCAATAGATAAATATGGAGTTACAACACTATATTGATATTCGATTACGGTACCCTTATTTATATTAGGAATTGTAAAAACAACTTCTTTCCAGTTCTGATCCAATTGCTTTTTATATATCTCCTTAGCAACTAATTTGGTTTTCTTTACAACTCCATCTTCTATGTTGTATGAGTACGCTTCTATGCCTTTGCTTTTTTCTTTTTGATAGAGTCTTATTTTTATAGTTGCTCTATGAAATGATTTTCTATCGAATAGTTTGATTCTATGATAATAATCCGTTTTAAAGTCTAAATTATCTCGTTCTGACAAATACGTATTCGCATGCTCATACAACACCAAAGCGTTAGCGGTGGTATCTTTCTCATAAGAAGCCATCTGAACCTCTTCTTTTGTCACTGATCCTACTTTTGTTGATCTTTTCTTTTGTGAGTAAACAAGAGAGCTTACCAACAAAAGTAATATTGTGATTCTTTTCATCAATTTTTATCCTTTTGTCAAAACAATTTTTTCAGATTGCTTCTCAACAAACTCTCCAAAAAATCCTTTTAAAATCTCATAATAACTTGCCGGTATAATCGCTGTATTAAATTTTAATTGAGAAACTACTTTTATTTTATTTCCTTTTGCCAATACTTGATATTTAAATACCCCTAAATTATCTGGCAATGCTAAAGCTTTTGTTTCTGGAACAGATTCAACAATATATCCTTCTGGAATTTCTATCGCAATTGTGTTTTTCTCTTGCCATGGTGATGAAAATTCTACAGGGAATTTTCTTTCTTCTAATTTAAATGGATTGGTACTATATCCATAAAAAAGTAAGGGTTTAATATACATTTTACCATTAATTTCTTCTACTAAATCTTCGCTAGAAAACTTCACGGTTCTAATGATTGCTTTACTAAGATCTAACTTATTATTAACCTTAAAGTTTTCAATTTCTATACTATATTTATCTTCTAAATTAGAAATTAATTGTTCTTTTTTAATATTATTAAATGAGTTTCTGTAATCTAGAGCACCTAAGTTTACAAACTTATTTCTCATCATTCCATCTAAAGAACCCTCGCTTGTAAGTTTTACACTTAAAGTGTTTTCTTCAATTGAAGAAACTCCTGAAGTTAAATTAACCCAAGAAGATGTTCCGTCTTTCATAATTAATCTTCCTTGCCAGTTTAAAGCTCTTTCTGGTAACATATTTGGCAAACTATAACGTTCGCTGGCATCTAACAAAATATTTCCATCACCTATATTGACTGACGCAACAACATAGTTAAAACCATTTCTTGTCGGAAAAAAAGGTCTTCCATTAGATTTTGTACTTACTAAAACTGGATTTGCATCTAAGCCAGCTTCTCGTAACATAGATGTAAGTAAAAGATTAATAGTTGCTACATTTCCAGTGCCTTCTTTATAGGCTTTTCTTAATGTTTTATCTGGGAATATCCCAGTATATCCATTCCACTTTACTTTTTGTTTTACAAATTGAAAAATATTTACAATTTTTTCAGATTCACTTGCTGCACCTTGAAGCAAGGATGATAAATCATCTTTATAATAATTAGACTTATTTAGTTCACCACCAAAACTTGAAGAGGCATAGATACTTTTGGCAACATCTGACCAACTAGTAGAAAAATATTGAGGACTAGAGCCTGGGTATTTAACATAGTTAATCTCATATTTAAGACCTCCTCTATAATTTGCGATGTTATTTACATATGATTCATCATCTTTTAATGCTGGAATATTTTCAGCGTTGTATTTCTGAATTTCTACTTTAAAGTCTACTTTTCTATTTTCAAATTCTCTAGATCTTTCAAACTCTTGTCTATCTGGAGCAACAGTCCATGAAACACTTCTATTTGCTGAAGTTTCTTCTGGAGTAATATAATAATAGCCTTTTACTCTTTTTTTAAAATTAAAATATTCTGGAATTTCAATAATATACACCATTTTTTTTACGGGAATATGGTGTTGAAATTCTAACTCATCTATTGATGTTCTAAAGGGAGAAATTAGCTTGTATTCTATCTCTATAACAGACCCTTCTTTAATATTAGGAAGTGTTACTTTTTCTTGGCTATAAAATTTTGATGATTTTTCATTGAAAATATCTTTTTTAGAAGCTTTGCTTTTCACAATCTTTCCTTTTTCCAAATTGTATGTTACAGCTGTAATTCCAGATACTTTCTCTTTCACTCCTGATTCTGGTTTATAATACTTTATTTCTCTTGTAGCTTCTTCAAACCCTTCTTTAGTATAAATTTTGATTCTTTGATAAAATTCATTGACAATTCTAAAACCCTTGTTTTTACTATAATTATAGTACGTTTTTCTAGAAGAATATAAATATGCCGCATTTGCTGTAGAGTCTGTTGGATAATACTTTTCTTGTAATTCTTCTTTGGAAACTTTTCCGAATTTATAATTCTGAGCCCTTAAGGTTGTTTGAATTAAAAAAACGAAGACTAAAAGTAAAAAGATCTTTTTCATAGTAGATAGGTATTTAGTTAGTTGATTTTTAGTAGTGATATTCTAATGTTTTCATATTTAGCAACAGATTTTCTGAATTTTCTATATAAAGCATAGTCTTCTTTTGGATACTCTCCTGCCTTTATTAAAAGTGATTTTTTGTAAATAAAAGTGTTATCGTCAATTTTTGTGAAAGTGACCTTGTAAGACCCGAATTTGGTGGTAATCTTTTTCTCTTGTGGTAAGAATTTTATAGAATAACCTTCTGGGATTTTATAGGTGTATTCATTTATGTCCTTAAACCCTCTTGTAATCTCTAAAGGAAGTTTTCTTTCTCTATATCTTTTTGGTACAAATGAATTTCTATTAAATAAATTGACACGAAATAAATAATCATTTTCATTAATAGTCGCATATCCATCAATAGTAGTTTCTATTTTTTCTCTAAAAACAATGGAATCTCGATCGTTTTCATAGGTAATTGAAGAGACTTCTAGATTATTATTATAATCCCATATATTTGATTTATAAATCTTTTTTAATTCAGATTGAGATTCGGTTTCTAAATTATATCTATCATCATATCTTGTTCCTTTAGAGGTAATTTCTACAGTAGATTTTACATTTCCTTTTACATCCAGGTTAATAATGGCTTTGGTTGTTCGCAAGTTGGTTTCATCAATATAAGCTGGTGTTCTTTTAATAACTCCACCGTCTTTTGTAACTACTAACACGTCTCTATTGTCTGTAAAATCGCCTAAAAACCCAAAAGGCATCGTTTGACTTGTACATTCTAACCAAATATCATCTCCGTTATTTGGAATATTTAAAATGACATGATTTCCTTGTTCTAAAGAGGCAAAGTCATTTTCAAAAGACACAATATCATCACTTCCAGCTTCTACATGAACATAATAAGATTCTACTCCAACAATATCTAAAAGTGCTTTCGTATAATTGGTTAATCCTTTACAATCTCCATACCCCACTTTATCTACTTGATTTGCTGCTATTGGCTGTATGCCTCCAATACCAACTTGTACACTTATATACCTAGTTTTATCTTGCATGAATTTGTAGACAATTTTTGCTTTTTCTATTTCAGATTTTGCGTTTTTTGTTAATAATAGAATCTTAGAATTAGTGCTTTCATCTACAATATCTTTTCCTTCTAGAATTTTATCTTTCATCCAATTCCCAAATTGTTCCCAATCTGAATACTCACCTTTAACACCTTCTGTATTAAATTTATTTAAACTCACTAGTAATCTTGGTCTAATTTTATTTATTGTAGGTGCGGATGCCTCATACTTTAAAGCATTTACATTATTAATTGAATACTTAACAGTGCCTTCTTTAGATCCGTTTTCGATAGTATACCCTTGAAAATTTTTCTCTTTTGTATTTATCCCAAGTTCTGTTGGATAGTTTACTGTAAACGAACTATTTTCAATACTGATGTAATAATTTATCAAAGGGCTCCAGTTAGGAATATAACCAGTAGATGATGTTTTATATTCACTTTCAAAAACCATTGTATAAGGATAGGAAACTGGTGTGAAATCTATATACATAACTCTAGCATCAGAATAGAGTGTTCCACCACTTACAGCACTTACATCATTGAATTTACTTTTAGAAAACTTCTTGATTTCTTTTCCAAAAGCATTATAAATTTTTGCTTGCAGATGTGTTACTTTGGTGTTATTATTATATCCTACCGCAGCATCTAAGTATCGATCACCCACTTTATTTAGTACTGTAATAATTTTGGTCTCTTTTACAATCATTAGATCTACATCCTTTACATTAATGACAAGGTCACTGCTTCTAATGACTAAATTGGAATTCTCCTTAAGGTTTTTAGAAATGGTAAATGCAGAAAGTTTGTTGTCTTGAGAGGAAACACTTAGGAAAGCAAAAAAGAATATTAAAAATATTGGGGGATATTTTTCTTTAAACATAGAAAGCATCATTTTTTTGATGCAATATAAAAAAAAGCTCAAGGTTTTCTAACCTTGAGCTTTATAAACTTTAAAATATTTATTATTATTTAGCTTCAACCACAAAAGATAATTCAACTAAATCATCAATAAATTTATCTTTTAAATTGTCAAACCATTTCTTTGATCCATATTTCACATTAAAATCTGCTCTGTCAATATTAAACACGTCACTTTTAAAAGTTGTTATACCTTCTGCTTCTGAAAGGGTTGCAGGAATTGTAATACTTTTTGTTACATCTTTAATCGTTAAATTTCCTGTTACTGCTAATTTACCGTCAGTACCTTCTACTGAAGTAATGACAAATTTAGACGTTGGAAAGGTAGCAATATCAAAGAAATCCGCAGAGGTTAAATGTCCTACTAAATTTGTAGATTTTTTTTCATTTTCAATATCTAAATTCTTGATTGATGCCATATCAATTAAAAATTCTCCTCCAGTAATGTTTCCATTCTCTAAAATCAAAGAGCTTTCTTTAAATGCAATACTTCCATTATGAGCTCCTCCTGGTTTTGTTCCTTTCCAAGTCATTAATGAAGTAGATACATCTACATTATTAGTTTTTGCTATTCGCTCAACTTTTACTTCTTCTTTTACTTCTACTTTTTCTTTTTTCTCACTGTTACATGATACTAAAATTGTAGAAATAGCTACAATTGCAATAATTACTTTTTTCATTTTTCTATAAATATTAGTTGGTTAAATTATTTTCCATGGCAAATATATAACAATTTTATATTCCATGGAATATAATAATGATTAAATTTTATTTTTTGAATCTATAATGATGGTTACCGGTCCATCATTTGTAATTTCTACTTTCATATCTGAGCCAAATTCGCCCGTTTGAATTTCTTTTCCTAATTCTTGTTGAAATTGGTTGATAAAATTTTCATAAAGTGGAATGGCAATGGATGGTTTTGCAGCTTTTAGATAACTTGGTCGGTTTCCTTTTTTTGTTGAAGCTTGCAAAGTAAATTGACTAACAACGATCGCATCGCCTTTTGAATCTAGTAATGAAGTATTCATAACACCATTCTCGTCAGCAAAAACTCTAAGATTTACAATCTTTTTAGACAACCAATTAATATCTTCTTGTGTATCTGCTTCTTCTATTCCAACAAACACTAACAATCCGTTTTGTATGGAAGCTACTTTTTTTTGGTTAATCGTTACGCTTGCTTTGGTAACTCGTTGGATAACTGCTTTCATAGGTAGAGTAATATATGGTTAGAATAATTGAATTACTCCCAAATATCTGTTCTGTAATGTTCTTCCTCGCCTTCTAGTATTTGAAGATAACTTTTATAACGAGACCAAGAAACTTCGTCATTTTCTAAAGCGTCTTTCACAGCACATTGTGGTTCATTCATATGAATGCAATTATTAAACTTACACTCACTTTTTAAAGCAAAAAATTCTACGAAATAATCACCTAATTCTTCTTTCTCGATATCTACAACACCAAATCCTTTAATCCCTGGTGTGTCAATAATTCTAGCATCAAAACTTAAATCAAACATTTCAGCAAACGTAGTTGTATGTTGACCTTGTTTGTGTTGATCCGATATTTGTTTTGTTTTTAAATTCAACCCTGGTTCAATAGCATTTAATAAGGTTGTTTTTCCAACACCAGAATGTCCAGAAAACATACTTGTTTTTCCTTTCATCAAATCTTTTACCGCTTCAATATTTGTGTTCTCTGTAGATGAAACTTCTACACATGTATAGCCAATCGCTTCATAAATATCTCGTAGATATAAAATCTCGGCTCTTTCTTCAATTTCATACGTATCAATTTTATTAAATACTAAAACTGCGTCTATTGAATACGCTCTAGCAGTCACTAAAAACCGATCTATAAAAGTGGTAAGAGTTGGTGGGTTATTGATCGTAATTAACAAAAAAGCTACATCAATATTAGAGGCAATTATATGTGTTTGCTTAGATAAATTAACAGATTTACGAACAATCACATTTTTTCTTTCGTGTATTACATCAATCACCCCAATTTCTTCATCTCCTTTAGTTTCTAAATCAAACTCTACCAAATCTCCAACTGCAATTGGATTGGTACTTTTAATTTCTTTTAATCTAAATTTCCCTTTAATTCTACATTGATGAAAGGCACCATCTTCAGATTTCACATAGTACCAACTTCCAGTAGATTTATACACTATTCCCGTCATAGAACAAAGTAAATCAATTCTCTATAAAAAAGATGTATATTCAATACTTAATTTTTAAACCCATAAACAATGAAAAAAATCTATTTTGTAATTGCTCTTTTAGGGTGTATGTATGCTACAGAAGCTCAAACGTATGAATACAAAGTAATTACAAGTTTAGAATCTATTGTTCCAAACGGGCTAGGTAGATCAAGAATCATTTCTGCTACTGAAGATCGCGATTATAAAGATTTTACCTCTGTAAGAACAGATGGAAAAACAGAAAAAGATAAAAGAAATAAATCGAGTCGTTCTGATATTCGAGTGAAGAATTTTGAAGAAACGAAATTGTTAAACTTTTTTAATTTAGGAGGAATTCGTTTCCAAAACATTGCTGCAAACGATGCTGTAATCACTTCTAAAATTAATACGATGATTGAAGAAGGCTGGGATCTTGCTTTTGTAACTAGCGCTGTTGAGAGTGATGCTGGTAAAGGAGATGGAGTAGGGATCTTTATCACTCGTTATATTTTCAAAAGACCTAAGCAATAAGAATAATTAACAAAAATAAAAAAGCGGCTAAAAGCCGCTTTTTTATTTATATATGCATTAATAAATCTACCCGTTGATCACTTTTTCTTGATGATTGATAGATTCTTGATGAACCGCCTTAAAGACTCGTAGGATAAACTCTTCGCTTAAGTTATTTTCTTCTCCTTCCAAAATCATTTTTCCTAAAATCTCATTCCATCTTCTAGATTGTAAAACAGCAACGTTCTTGTCTTTCTTAAGTTCCCCAATTTGATCGGCAACTTTCATACGTTTTCCTAACATTTCAATCAATTGATGATCTACAACATCAATTTGTGTACGCATGGTATTTAACGCATTTCTATAGTCTGCCTCAGTATCTGTAGCCTTTCTGATTTTTAAATCTTCCATGATCTGAATTAATGCAGAAGGTGTTACTTGCTGAGCTGCATCACTCCATGCATTATCTGGATCGTAATGAGTTTCTATCATTAACCCGTTAAAGTTTAAATCTAAGGCAGTTTGAGAAACTTCAAGGATCATATCTCTTTTTCCTGTAATATGTGATGGATCACAAATTAATGGTAAATCTGGAAAACGATTTTGCAATTCAATCGCAATTTGCCATTCTGGATTGTTCCGGTATCTTGTTTTTTCGTAGGTTGAAAATCCTCTGTGAATAAC
>TARA_R110001632_G_scaffold52088_3_pt1 | contig 13498 bp, 6 predicted proteins | sample TARA_R110001632 | Tara Oceans TARA_R110001632 (sample SAMEA4398266) | marine metagenome | biome: Polar Biome; feature: [SRF] surface water layer (ENVO:00010504); material: water (ENVO:00002006), including particulate matter (ENVO:01000060) such as... | depth 5 m
AATCGATGTTTTCACGAATAGTGTCCTCCACTACATCTAAAAACTTGACAGGGTGAGCAGTTTCTAAGAAAATGCCATAGGTATCCGGATGGGTTTCCTGGTACTTCTTTAAGCCCAAATAACCAACGGCACCGTGGGGATCGGCCACATAGGTAAAGTCGTTGTATAATTTTAACATGGCTTCTTTTGTCTCATTATCTGTAAAGGAATAAGAGGATATATTCTTGGAAAGCTCATCAAAATTGTCTTTGTACAAATGCCTTATCCTGATAAAATTACTGGGATCACCAACATCCATAGCGTTGGAAATAGTGGCGATGGAAGCTTTTGGGTCATATTCTCCTGTATCCATGTAACGAGGAACAACGTCATTGACGTTCGTTGAGGCAATAAAATGTTTGCAGGGCATTCCCAGTCTTTGAGCCATAATACCAGCACAGATATTTCCGAAATTGCCACTAGGGACAGAAAATATAATATCCTTGCCCTTGGACTTCATCTCTTTATATGCGAACAGGAAATAAAACATTTGTGGGAGCCATCTGGCCACATTGATACTATTCGCAGAGGTCAATTGCATGTTTTGGATCAACTCTTCGTCCAGGAAAGCTGTTTTTACCATGTTTTGGCAGTCGTCAAATGTACCTTCAACTTCCAGGGCAGTAATGTTCTTGCCCAAAGTGGTCAACTGTTTCTCCTGAATATCGCTCACCTTTCCGCTAGGATATAGAATAACAACCTTAACTCCATCCACCCCGAGAAAGCCATTGGCTACTGCGCCTCCGGTATCTCCGGAAGTAGCAACCAATACGGTGACATCCTTGGTGTTTTCAGATGAAAAATAGCCAAGACATCTGGCCATAAATCTTGCCCCGACATCCTTAAAGGCCAGGGTAGGGCCATGAAAAAGTTCCAATGCGGCCACGTCGTCCTCAATTTCCACAAGAGGGAATTCAAAATCCAAAACATCGGCAATTATTTCTTTGAGAGCGTCTTCTGGAATATCCTTGCCCACAAATTGTTGTATGGCCAAGAAGGCAATTTCGTGATCGGAGTAATCTTCTATCTTGTTGAAAAAATCCTTTGGCAGGGCCTTGATTATTTCCGGAAAATATAACCCGCGATCAGGGGCAATTCCTTTTATAACTGCATCTTTAAAAGATACGTTGGGTGCTTGGTGGTTTAGGCTATAAAAGTTCATATTTATTGATGTTAGAATGAGTTGTAAATTTTGAGTTCCGCTAAAATGCATTGAAGGACATAATACATTAGCCTTCCAATATTTTAATCCCTTGGGTATTTATTTTCGAAACATGTACGTCATAGTCGACCCCTATTTTTTCGTATACATTTCTCATGGCATCGCCCACTTTAAGTGCATTTTCCTTGCCCTTACTTAGGGCAAAGATAGATGGGCCTGAACCTGAAATTCCACAGCCTAGGGCACCTGCTCCAATAGCATCTTCCTTTACCTTGTCGAATCCGGGTATAAGAATGGATCTAATGGGTTCTATGATATGGTCTACCAAGGACCTACCTATCAGGTCATAGTCATTGGTGAAAAGCCCGGCAATAAGTCCACCTACATTTCCCCATTGCTTAATGCCGTCTTCTAGGGAAATGGAGGTTTTGAGGATTCGTCTGGAGTCAGAAGTCCTTACTTCTATTTGTGGGTGTATTACCGTTGCGTATAACTCTGGAGGGGTCGGAATCTTTACAATGTCCAAAGGTTGGTAACTGCGTACCAAGGTAAAGCCTCCGTACAGGGCAGGAGCAACATTGTCCGCATGGGCAACCCCGCTGGCCAATCGTTCTCCTTCCATAGCAAATTTTACCAACTCTAGATTGCTAAAGGGACTGCCCAATAATTGGTTCATGGCCCATACTGCTCCTGTAGAACTGGCGGCACTACTTCCTATACCGCTGCCCGCTTTTATTTTCTTGTAAATCTCGATCTCAAATCCACCTACATGGTCACTTTCCGCCAACAAGGCCAAACCAGCAACCCCGGCAACATTTTGTAGGGTCTCGGTGGGCAGGTCCTGTCCAGTAAGCTTGGTGATCTTTATTCCTTTTTCGTTGATTTTCCTAACCACCATCTCATCGCCTACAGAATCCAAAGCAAGACCAAGTACATCAAAGCCACAGGAAACATTGGCTATGGTAGCTGGACAGAAAATTCTAATTTCGTTAGTTTTCATTTTTATCAAATAAATTTCAGGCTTAGGCGCATTTTTAGAAATTGCCGATGCGTATAATATCTGCGAAGATACCAGAGGCAGTGACATCAGCACCGGCTCCGGCCCCTTTTATGATCATGGGTTGGTTGGGATAACGTTCTGTATAGAACAATACAATATTATCACTTCCTTCCAAATTATAGAAATCATGTCCCTTAGGTATCCGTTGTAGGCCCACACTGGCTTTTCCATTTTCGAATTGTGCCACATATTTCAATTTGCTGTCTTCCTCAACCGCCTTTTTGTACATCTCCTGAAACGAATCTTCATACTTGGTCAGCGATTTGAAGAAATCTTCATTGTTGGTTGTTTCCAAACTTTCCTGAGGTAGAAAAGAATTATTTTGGATGTCCTCTATGTTCAATACGTTACCACTTTCCCTGGCAAGGATCAATATTTTCCGCATTACATCCACCCCGCTCAAATCTATTTTGGGGTCGGGCTCTGTATATCCTTCCACTTGAGCTTGTTTTACTACATCGTGGAAAGTGGTTCTGTCATTAAAATTGTTGAATACAAAATTTAGACTGCCTGAAAGTACAGCTTGAATTTTTAATATTTTGTCGCCCGAAGCTACTAGGTGCTTTAAAGTGTCTATAATGGGTAGGCCTGCACCAACATTTGTTTCGAAAAGAAAGGGAGCGTTGTACTGTCTGGCCAGATCTTTTAACTCCTGATAATTGTCATAGGCAGATGAACAGGCTATTTTATTGCAGGTAACAACGGAAATACTATTCCTTAAATATGAATTGTAAGTTTCCGAAACCTTCTGACTGGCGGTATTGTCTACAAAGATGCTATTTCGGTAATTCAGTTTTTTTACCTTTTGGAAGAATAGGTCTAGATTGGTCTTTTCTCCCTTGTTTAGCAATTCTTCCCAGTTCTTAAGGGCTATACCGTCTTCATCGAATATCATAGTTCTGGAATTGGACATCCCAATAACCCTGATATTAAGTTTTAGTTTCTCCTTTAAATACTTTTTTTGTGATTGTATTTGGTTCAAGAACTTGGCCCCAACATTACCGACTCCCATGACAAACAGATTCAGCTGTTTTATATTTTCCTCAAAAAATTCCTCATGTAAGGTATTGAGTGCCTTTTTTACATCCTCTTTGAGGATTACGGCAGATATGTTACGTTCAGAAGCTCCTTGGGCTATAGCACGGATATTAACGTTGTTCTTACCTAGGGTGCTGAACATTTTTCCGCTAAGACCTTGATGACTTTTCATGTTGTCTCCGACCAGGGCAATGATGGCCAAATCTTTCTCTGCAACTACCGGTTTTATTTTTCCGAGTGAAATTTCTATGTCAAAGGCATCATTGATAACTTGAACCGCATGGTCCGCATCCTGATTGTCTATTCCTATACAGATAGAATGTTCGGACGATGCCTGGGTAATCATAACAACACTGATGCCAGCAGTTGAAAGTACTTCGAAAAAGCGCTTGGAAATCCCTGTAATCCCTACCATTCCTGGACCTTCAAGGGACACTAGGGCAATATTTTCCACATGGCTTATTCCCCGTACAGTTTTCCCTTGTCCATTTTTATTCTTGGTAATCAAAGTGCCAGGAGAATTTGGATCAAAGGTGTTTTTGATAACTATGGAAATTCCTTTGGTCAATACCGGTTGTATCGTAGGCGGATAAAGAACCTTAGCACCAAAATGGGATAGTTCCATTGCTTCCTCATAAGAAATATGAGGAATGGCCATGGCCTGCTTTACTATTTTAGGGTTGGCAGTATACATGCCGCTTACGTCTGTCCATATTTCCAGAACTTCCGCATTTATGGCGTTTGCAACAATGGCAGCAGTATAGTCCGATCCTCCACGGCCCAAGGTAGTGGAATCTCCATTTACGGCAGAAGCAATAAAGCCTCCCATAATAATTACGGATTTATTACAGTTGTTGACGTAGTCGGCAATATTTTTGTTCGTCAGATCAAAGTTAACGGCCGCTTTTCCAAAATTGGAGTTTGTTTTTATAAGCTGTCTGCTATCGGCATGAACGGTATCTATTCCTTCAACAATAAAATATTCGCTTATTATATAGGAAGACAGCAACTCTCCATAACTAACAATTTTGTCCGATAGTTTCGGTGTAATTTCCCCAATTAAATATGCCCCTTCCAAAAGTGTTTCCAAGGTGTTAAGCTCACTCTTTACTTTACTTAGCACCTTACTTTGGGATTGAATAGGGATTAGTTCCTTAATGGTAATAAGGTGTCTATCCTCTATTTCCTTTAGGATGTTTTTGTAGGTTTGATCCTGTGCGGAAGCTAGAGCTGCCGTCTTTAAAAGAAGATCTGTAATTCCGCCAAGAGCGGAAACTACTACAATGCTTTTGTTGGACCCAAGGTCTGCAATTATATTTTTTACTAAACTTATATTATTGGCGTTGGCCACTGAAGTACCACCGAATTTTAGAACTTTCATGGTTCAAAGGTATTAAATAAGAAAAATTGAATTTTGATAAAATTGTGTAACAGACGTATATGTAGTAGCTTACCCCAATGGGGTAGTGGTGCTGATAACGGTAATGGCAATGCAACCATTTATAAATGGTGTATTAAGAAGATTATTGTCCGTATTGTTAAAAGTCATCATAAGAATAAAGAACCAAATGTAGTATTTTTGATTACCCAATCAAATGTTTTGACGGATTTTTACTAAATCATCAATTTTTACTAAATAATCTTATTGAATGAAGATTTTTAATGCCAAACAGATATACGAAGCTGACAAATTCACAATAGATAAGCAGCAGATTACCAGTGAACAGCTTATGGAGCGGGCTGCAATTCAGATTTTTAATTGGATGCATTCTAGAATGCAGGGTGCCCAGGCCAAAATTCATTTGTTCTGTGGTATAGGCAACAATGGCGGGGATGGGCTGGTACTTGCCAGACATTTGCAGGATCATGATTATAATATCGAGGTATTTGTTGTTAACTATAGCGAACACAGGTCCAAGGATTTTTTAATAAATCTGGATCGTTTAAAAGAGAAAGGTGTCTGGCCCAATTTTTTAAATGAAGAATCGGAATTGCCCGATATTGGAAAAGATGATATTATTGTGGATGCAATTTTTGGGATAGGACTGAACAGGGTTCCTGATGAATGGGTGATTAGGCTTATGCAGCACCTTAACAACTCAAAAGCCTTTATTCTGTCTATAGATATGCCTTCCGGACTTTTTATGGAAGCTGGTCTGCCCAATACAGAGGGGGTAATAAAAGCCAATTACGTGCTTACTTTTCAAGTGCCAAAACTTGTTTTTTTTCTTCCCGAAACGGGTAAATATGTGGATCATTGGGAGGTTCTGGATATTGGCTTGGACCAGGAGTTCTTGTTTAAGTTAAAATCACATTATGAGTTGATAGGGAAGAACGAAGTACTGTCCATGTACATTCCCCGGGAGAAGTATTCGCATAAGGGCAGCTACGGCCATTCCTTAATAGTTGGTGGAAGTTATGGGAAGATCGGGGCCGTTGTATTGGCATCAAAGGGAGGTATGTTGGCCGGAAGCGGATTGGTAACGGCCTATGTCCCAAAGTGTGGGTATTTGCCATTGCAGACGGCATTGCCGGAAGCCATGGTACTCACGGATAATGAAGAAGTGGAGATTTCCAAAATAGATTTTGATATGCTGCCCAGCGTGATCGGTATTGGAGTTGGAATGGGGACAACCGCAACTACGGTTAAGGCTTTTTCTGATTTTCTCAAGGGGAATAAACTGCCATTGGTCATAGACGCCGACGGATTGAACATACTTTCCAAAAATCAGGACTTGTTCAAAGTAATGCCTCCACAAACCGTATTAACTCCGCACCCAAAGGAGTTGGAGCGTATAATTGGGAAATGGGCGGATGATTTTGACAAGTTGAAAAAAGCAAAGGAGTTCTCTGAAAAATACGATTGCATTTTAGTTATAAAAGGGGCAAATACCATTACTGTTTTTAAGGATATGGGCTATGTTAACACCACGGGAAATCCAGGCATGGCCACTGGGGGGAGCGGGGATGTGTTAACAGGGATAATCACGGGCTTGATCGCTCAGGGTTATTCTGCATTAAATGCTGCTATTTTTGGGGTATACATCCATGGGAAAGCCGCAGATATTGCGGTAGAGAAATGTGGCTTTCAGGCCTTGATAGCCAGTGGGATATTGGATAATATTGGTAAGGCGTATTTGGATCTTTTTCAAGTTTCTGAACCTGATGCTGCCACTGGTGAAAGTGAGCAATAGAAGGTATGTTTTTGCCAAATATGACAATACCATACCTTTATTATGCTATTCTGCGTTGGATATTCTTACACGTCTTTTTACCCACATTAGGGCATTGTCCTGATCAATGAAGAATTTCATAGGTTTCTTGTAAAATAGTCTCTCGATATTAAAATTGTGCATGTCTATTTCTTTAATTGAAACTACTGCAAAAGCCTTAATATTCTCTATTTCCCTAATTTGATTGTATACCATTGGATCTATGGCATACGAGTTCTTTCTTAAACTTATGTAACCGAAATTTTTATTTCTGAAATGAATTTCCATAATACCAATTATTTGAAATACTCTTTCTTTGGTTATGGTGCTTCCTTCATCAAAAATAGAAACCATGTAATCGTCAAATACCTGTACTTTTCCAATGTCCAGTTGATATTCTCGTACGATAATAGTCTTCTTGGGTCGTCCGACTTTCATTCTCCGTATTTTATATAGTGTGTCTGCAGCGAATGTAGAATTAAGTACAACTATTATAAAAATTATTAGATTAAAGACACTTTAATCGTTTATGTGGAGAGGAAATGGGCTTACTGTGTTTTATTTCTTACAAACCTGGGGGAATAAATAAAAAAAGGAGTAGCGAAATGCTACTCCTTTTTTGTGTTAATTATAGATATCCAATTTAGGTTTTGGACGACTTTTCTGCTTTTTTGATCTTAATGGTGAGCTCTTCCTTGGCCTCGTCAAGATCCATATGAATAGTATCGCCTTCCTCCAATTTGGAATTTACGATTTCTTCCGCCAGAGCATCCTCAATATATTTTTGAATTGCTCTCTTAAGTGGCCTGGCACCGTATTGTTTGTCAAAGCCTTTTTCGGCAATATAATCCTTGGCCTTATCTGTTAGCTGCAAATCATATCCAATATCCTTGATCCTGAGGTATAGTTTCTTCAGCTCAATATCGATTATCCTATGGATATCTTCACGTTCCAGAGCGTTAAATACAACAACGTCGTCTATTCTGTTTAAGAATTCCGGAGCAAAGGCCTTCTTTAGGGCGTTTTCGATAACACTTTTTTGATGGGTGTCTGCCTGTGCCTTTTTTGCGGAAGTTCCAAAACCAACTCCTTGGCCAAAATCCTTTAGCTGTCTTGCTCCAATGTTGGAGGTCATTATGATGATCGTATTTCTGAAATCGATCTTTCTACCAAGACTATCCGTTAAATAACCATCATCCAGCACTTGTAGAAGCATATTGAATACATCTGGATGTGCCTTTTCAATTTCGTCCAACAGAATAACGGAATAGGGCTTACGGCGTACCTTTTCGGTCAACTGTCCGCCTTCTTCGTACCCGACATATCCTGGAGGTGCACCAACAAGTCTTGATATGGCAAATTTCTCCATATATTCACTCATATCCACTCTGATCAAGGCGTCCTCTGAATCGAATAACTCCTTGGCCAGTATTTTGGCAAGTTGTGTTTTACCTACCCCTGTCTGCCCTAAAAAGATGAAGGAACCAATAGGTTTGTTCGGATCTTTTAGACCGGCCCGGTTACGTTGGATTGCTTTGGCAACTTTGGCAACTGCTTCGTCCTGACCAATTACATTGCTCTTGATCAGTTTTGGCAATTCGGCCAGTTTGTTGCTTTCTGTTTGTGCAATCCTGTTTACGGGAATACCGCTCATCATGGAGACCACGTCCGCAACATTGTCTTCAGTAACTGTTTCTTTGTGGAGCTTACTGTCTTCCTCCCATCGTTCTTGGGCAATGGCCAAATCTTTCTCTATTCGTTTTTCATCGTCCCTTAGTTTGGCGGCTTCCTCGTATTTCTGTTTTTTAACGACCGTATTTTTTAGTTCACGAACGTCTTCCAACTGTTTTTCCAGTTCCAAAATTTGTTTTGGAACATCCATATTAACGATATGAACTCGAGAACCTGCCTCGTCCAGGGCATCAATGGCCTTGTCCGGTAAATACCTGTCCGTCATATACCTGTTGGTAAGTTTTACACAGGCAATTATGGCCTCATCGGTGTATATAACGTTATGGTGATCCTCGTATTTGCCTTTGATATTTTTTAAGATCTCAATGGTCTCGGTTACAGTGGTAGGCTCTACGATTACCTTTTGAAACCGTCTTTCCAGAGCGCCATCTTTTTCTATATATTGTCTGTACTCGTCCAAAGTAGTGGCTCCTATACATTGAATTTCACCTCTGGCCAGTGCTGGCTTAAACATATTGGAAGCATCCAAACTGCCTGTGGCGCCACCGGCCCCAACTATAGTGTGGATCTCATCTATGAACAGGATAACATCGTCGTTTTTTTCCAGTTCGTTCATAACCGCCTTCATTCGCTCTTCAAACTGGCCACGGTATTTGGTACCGGCTACCAAAGAAGCCAAATCTAAGGTTACTACCCTTTTATTGTAAAGGATTCTGGAAACTTTCTTGTTGATTATCCTCAGGGCTAGGCCTTCGGCAATGGCACTTTTACCAACACCTGGCTCTCCTATCAGCAGAGGATTGTTCTTTTTTCTTCTGCTAAGAATTTGGGAAACCCTTTCAATTTCCTTTTCACGGCCCACTACGGGATCCAATTTGTTTTCTTCTGCCATTTTGGTCAGGTCGCGACCAAAATTGTCCAATACGGGGGTTTTTGATTTTTTGCTTCCCTTTTGCCCGGTACCGGAAGTGCCAAAAGTGCCTTCCTTTTCCTCACTGGGCTCATCGGAATCACTGGGAAAGGATTCCGAGGTAGGAGAGTCTATATAATCATCATCACTTGTTATCATTGATTTAAACTGGTCTTTTACTCCGTCATAGTCCACTTTTAATTTATGTAATAATTTTGTCGTAGGGTCGTTTTCATTACGTAAAATACATAGTAATAAATGGGCCGTATTGATAGAGGAGCTTTGAAATAATTTAGCTTCCAAAAATGTTGTTTTCAGTGCACGCTCCGCCTGTCTGGTCAGATGCAGGTTCTTTTTGTCCTTTTGTGCAGCGCCAGCATTTGGATTGGCGGGACTTAATATCTCCACTTTTCTTCTCAAGTGATCCAAGTCCACGTCCAATGCGTCTAAAATGCTTATTGCTTTTCCATTACCGTCCCGCAGTAATCCCAGCATTAAATGCTCGGTTCCAATGAAGTCGTGGCCTAATCTTAAGGCCTCTTCCTTACTGTAAGCAATAACATCTTTTACTCTAGGGGAAAAATTGTCGTCCATAAAATATCCTTTCAACTTTAAAAATAGTAAATCTATATCAATCTATGGCAAATACTATACCTAATATTCGTTAAAGGTGGTCGATTTGACGAAATAAGCCATTATTTGCAAAAAAATTAACAATCAAATAGATATGCCAACCTCATATTTGAAGTGTTAATAAATTCTTCACAAAAGTATGTCCTAAGTACTTGTATAGTATCGATTTTACGTATATTGTCCTGCTTTTTTAACTAAAAATAAATAGAAGATTTTAAATGGCAGAAGGAGAAAAATTAATTCCGATTAACATTGAAGATGAAATGAAATCTGCCTACATTGATTATTCAATGTCGGTCATTGTGTCACGTGCCCTGCCAGATGTTAGGGATGGTTTAAAGCCAGTGCATAGAAGGGTTTTGTTCGGAATGCATGAGTTAGGTGTTAGATCTAATAGTGCCCATAAAAAATCCGCGCGTATTGTCGGGGAAGTATTAGGTAAGTATCATCCACACGGGGATACTTCTGTTTATGATTCCATGGTGCGTATGGCCCAGGAGTGGAGTTTAAGGTATATGTTGGTCGATGGCCAGGGAAACTTTGGTTCCGTTGATGGTGACAGTCCTGCAGCTATGCGTTATACGGAGGCCCGTATGCGTAAAATTGCGGATGATATGTTGGCCGATATAGATAAGGATACTGTGGATCATCAATTGAATTTTGATGATTCCTTGCAAGAGCCAACGGTACTCCCTACCAGAATACCTAATTTATTGATCAATGGTGCCTCGGGTATTGCAGTGGGTATGGCGACCAATATGCCACCCCACAACCTTTCCGAAGTAGTGGACGGTACCGTAGCCTATATTGACAATAACGATATAGAGATCGATGAGCTTATTACCCATATCAAAGCGCCGGATTTTCCAACAGGTGGTATAATTTATGGCTATGATGGGGTTAAGGAGGCCTTTCATACAGGACGTGGTCGTGTGGTAATGAGGGCGAAAGCCAATTTTGAGGAAGTTCAGGGACGGGAGAGTATTGTAGTGACTGAAATTCCATATCAGATCAACAAGGCGGACATGATCAAGAAGACTGCCGATCTTGTCAATGAAAAAAAGATAGAAGGTATTTCTACCATTAGGGACGAATCGGATAGGAACGGTATGCGTATCGTATATATCCTTAAAAGGGATGCTATTCCAAATATCGTTTTAAATACGTTGTACAAATATACTTCGTTACAGTCCTCTTTTAGTGTTAATAACATTGCACTGGTAAAGGGAAGACCGCAATTGTTGAATGTTAAGGAGATGATCCACTATTTTGTGGAGCACCGTCATGAGGTAGTAGTAAGGCGTACCGAGTTTGAGCTTAAGAAGGCGGAAGACAGGGCGCACATCTTAGAAGGACTTATTATAGCCTCGGATAATATAGACGAGGTAATTGCTATCATAAGAGCTTCTTCCAATGCTGATGAGGCCAGGGAAAAGCTTATGGAGCGCTTTAAGCTTAGTGAAATCCAGGCAAAGGCCATTGTTGAAATGCGTTTACGCCAATTGACAGGTCTGGAGCAGGATAAATTAAGGTCGGAATACGAGGAGATAATATTGACCATTGCCGATTTGAAGGATATTCTTGCCAAGAAAGAGCGTAGGATGCAGATCATTAAGGATGAGCTCTTGGAGGTTAAGGACAAGTATGGAGATAACCGTCGTTCCGAAATAAATTTTGCCGGTGGTGACCTAAGTATGGAGGATATGATTCCTGATGAGCAAGTGGTAATTACCATTTCCCACGCCGGTTATATTAAAAGAACACCGCTTTCAGAATATAAGACCCAAAACAGGGGTGGTGTTGGTCAAAAAGCATCTTCCACCAGAAATGAAGATTTCTTGGAACACCTTTTCGTGGGTACCAACCACCAATATATGTTGTTCTTTACCCAAAAGGGTAAATGTTTCTGGATGCGGGTCTATGAAATTCCGGAGGGAACCAAAACTTCCAAAGGCCGTGCTATCCAAAACTTGATCAATATTGAGAACGATGATATGGTGAAAGCCTTCATATGTACCCAGGATTTGAAGGATGAGGAATATGTAAACAGTCATTATGTTATTATGGCCACGAAAAAGGGTATCGTTAAAAAGACCTCTTTGGAGCAATACTCAAGGCCAAGACAGAATGGTATCAATGCAATAAGCGTCCGTGAGGACGATGAACTTTTGGAAGCTAAACTCACTACAGGTGCTAGTCAGATTTTCTTGGGATTAAAGTCCGGTAAGGCCATTAGGTTCGAGGAGGTAAAGACGAGACCTATGGGTAGAAATGCATCTGGTGTTCGTGGAATTACCTTGGCACATGATAACGATGAGGTAATAGGAATGGTGGCCGTACATAATTTTGAAGAGGAAATATTGGTAGTGTCCGAGAATGGGTACGGAAAACGTTCCAGTATTGAAGACTATAGAATCACCAACAGAGGAGGTAAAGGGGTGAAGACCATTTCCATTACCGACAAAACAGGTGGATTGGTAGCTATTAAAAATGTTTCGGACTCAGATGATTTAATGATTATCAATAAATCGGGCATCGCGATTAGGATGAGTGTTGAGGATTTAAGGGTAATGGGTAGGGCAACACAGGGTGTTCGACTCATTAATATTAAAGGCAACGATTCCATTGCGGCTGTGGCTAAAGTGATGAAGGACGAAGATGAAATAGATGACATTGCAGACCTAGAGGTAGATGCCAAAGAAGAAGATGGCACGGCTCTTGATAATGATAATGCGGAAACCAAAGAATAACATTTAAACACGAATAAACACTAATAAGTAAATTTAATTTGAAATGAAAACAAATATTTTAATACTCTCGACTATGTTTTTTTCGGTAGTCGGAATTGCTCAAAAGGATGAGATCAAAACGGCTGATAAAGCGTTAAAGTCGGGCGATGCCATGGCTGCGAAAACAGCATTGGATGGTGCATCTTCACTAATTGCCAGTGCAGATGAAAAAATGCAGGCCCAATATTACTTTTTAAGGGGAACTGCTTATGCCGAACTGGCCAAAAAAGGCACCGCCGGTGCTTTTGATGAAGCTATTTCTTCCTTTAAAAAAGTAAGTGAAGTAGAGGAGAAGAGTGGTAAGGCCAAGTACGGATCGGATGCCAAGGAAAAACTTTCTGGCATGACTGCCGACCTTATTAATTCTGCTGTAGAAGATAACAACAATAAAAACTACGAGGAAGCGGCCGGTAAACTCTATATGGGTTACCAATTAAGCCCACAGGATACTGTTTATCTTTATTATGCGGCCAGTAGTGCTGTAAATGGAGGGCATTATGAGAAGGCGCTAAAATATTACAACGAGTTAAAAGATTTGGGTTATGATGGAGGCGGAATGGTCTACAAGGCTACCAACGTGTCTACTGGTGAAGTAGAAGAGATGGAGAAAACCCAAAGAGAGCTAATGGTTAAATCTGGTGCCTATAAAGATCCAGTGGACGAGAAGACTCCTTCAAAAACTACGGAAATTGTTAAGAATATTGCCTTGATTTATACACAATTGGGTCAAGATGACAATGCCTTGGAGGCCTATAAGGATGCTAGGGCAAAAGACCCAAAAGATGTGAACTTGATCCTGAACGAGGCCAACCTTTACTATAAGATGGGCGATAAGGAGAAATTTAAGGCTTTAATGGCAGAAGCTTCTGAAGTTGCTCCTGATAACCCGGATTTGTTCTACAATGTTGGTGTCATCAATATGGAACAAGGGTTAATTGAAGACGCAAGGAAAGCCTATAAAAG
>TARA_R110001632_G_scaffold206556_1_pt1 | contig 13496 bp, 9 predicted proteins | sample TARA_R110001632 | Tara Oceans TARA_R110001632 (sample SAMEA4398266) | marine metagenome | biome: Polar Biome; feature: [SRF] surface water layer (ENVO:00010504); material: water (ENVO:00002006), including particulate matter (ENVO:01000060) such as... | depth 5 m
ACTGTTAAAACAGCAAATAAAATAACAAAAGTTACACTAATATATTTAATCATAATTATTTAAATAAAAAAAGCATTGCGTTAACAATATTGTAAATTTACTAAATTAAGTTTATCTATTCTACTCTTATTGAAAATGGCAACTCATACAATAATTTAAAAGCTTATCATCTTTAATACCTGATTTCATTTTAGGAATAATTTTTCAACTACTTTATAGTTATAAAAATAATTATTAGAATTTTCACAATTTTAATTTATCTTCGATTCTATGGATCTCATTTTACTTTTTTTAGGTTCAATTTTTATTGTTCTAGGAATTATTGGTTCGTTTTTACCAGTTTTGCCTGGCCCAGTAACTAGTTGGGTTGGAATACTGTTAATTCATCTTACAGATGCCATTCCTTTTGATTGGACCTATGTAGGAATCACTTTAGCCATCGCTGTATTGATTTACTTTCTAGATTATGTAATACCAGCTTTGGGAACAAAAAAATTTGGAGGTAGTAAATATGGAATCTACGGAACAACTATTGGATTAATCATCGGACTGATTTTCTTTGGCCCTTTAGGAATAATCATTGGACCATTTACTGGAGCCTTAGTGGGTGAATTAATGTATGACAGCAACAACTCTAAAAGAGCAATAAAAGCCGCTTTTGGTTCTTTTATTGGCTTCTTGTTTTCAACAGGATTAAAATTTATGGTAAGCCTTATTTTTGCTGGATTATTTATCTCTAAGTTTTGGGAATATAAATCGGTGTTCTTTTAAGGGCAAAAAAAAAGCGACCCATTTCAGGGTAGCTTTCCATTGGTTAACAAAACCACGACACTTTTTACGAAAGTGCCAAAACAACACAACTAAATGCTGCTTATAAAAAAACAGCCCACAAATATACTTGTTTTTTGAATTTCAACAAGTATTTTTTCTTTTTTTACTGCAATGTTCTTTTTAGCAATTGACTATCTTTGCGGCTTAAATCATTTTCGAAAAAAAATCAAGAATGCAATTAACAGAACAAGAAGTTGTACGTAGAGAGAAGCTAGTTAAACTACGTGAATTAGGAATCAATCCTTATCCTGCCGATTTATTTCCAATCAATTCAAATTCAACCCAAATAAAACAAGATTATGCTGAAGGCAAACAAGTAATTATTGCGGGGAGATTGATGGCTATCAATATTCAGGGAAAAGCTTCTTTTGCTCAGTTACAAGATAGCGAAGGTAGAATTCAATTGTATTTCAATAGAGATGAAATTTGTACTGGTGAAGACAAATCTTTATATAATACTGTTTTTAAGAAATTATTAGATTTAGGAGATTTTGTTGGAATAGAAGGAACTCTTTTTACAACAAAAGTGGGAGAAAAAACAGTCATGGTTAAAGATTTTAAATTGCTTTCTAAAGCGTTAAAGCCTTTACCAATTCCGAAAGTGAAAGATGGTGTAACCTACGATGCATTTACTGATCCAGAGATGCGCTATAGACAACGTTATGCAGATTTAGCTGTAAACCCTCATGTAAAAGAAGTTTTTGTAAAAAGAACAAAGCTTTTTAACGCCATGCGTAGTTTCTTTAATGATGCAGGATATTTTGAAGTTGAAACTCCAATTTTACAACCAATTCCAGGGGGTGCAGCAGCAAGACCTTTTATAACCCATCACAATTCTTTAGACATTCCTTTGTACATGAGAATTGCCAATGAATTGTACTTAAAAAGATTGATTGTTGGTGGTTTTGATGGTGTTTATGAGTTTTCTAAAAACTTCAGAAATGAAGGAATGGACAGAACTCATAATCCAGAATTTACAGCCATGGAAATCTATGTTTCTTACAAAGATTACAATTGGATGATGGATTTTGCAGAGCAACTTTTAGAACATTGTGCAATTGCTGTCAACGGAACATCAGAAGCTACTTTTGGTGAACATAAAATTGATTTCAAAGCGCCATATGCAAGAGTAACCATGGCAGATTCTATCAAACATTTTACTGGTTTTGACATTAATGGAAAAACGGAAGATGAGATTAGAGCTGCTGCAAAATCAATGAATATTCCTGTGGATGAAACCATGGGGAAAGGAAAATTAATTGACGAAATTTTTGGTGAAAAATGTGAAGGAAATTACATTCAACCTACTTTTATTACAGATTATCCGAAAGAAATGTCTCCTCTATGTAAAGAACACAGAGACAATCCAGAATTAACAGAGCGTTTTGAATTAATGGTTTGTGGTAAAGAAATAGCCAATGCGTATTCTGAATTAAATGATCCTATTGATCAAAGAGAGCGTTTTGAACATCAATTAAAATTAGCTCAAAAAGGTGATGACGAAGCTACTGAGTTTATAGATCATGACTTTTTACGTGCTTTAGAATATGGAATGCCTCCTACTTCTGGAATGGGAATTGGAATGGACAGATTAATTATGTTTTTAACCAACAATCAATCGATACAAGAAGTTCTATTCTTTCCTCAAATGAGACCCGAGCAGCGAATCGCTGCTGATATAGAGCTTACTGATGAGGAGAAGAATTTATTGGAAATTATTACCAAAGCAGAGAAAATCGACTTGAACGAATTAAAAAATCAATCTGGTTTAAGCAATAAGAAATGGGATAAAACCATTAAGGGTTTAACTAAAAAAGAGGTTGCTAAAGTTTCTAAAACTGACGAAGGTTTGTTTGTAGAAATCTTATAAAGATTTTGTCATTCTGAACTTGTTTCACAATCTCATCAAAATAAATAAAAAATAGATTTCTGTTTTCACAGGAATGATAAAAAAGGGATCACATAGCTGTGATTTCTTTTTTATTTCCATTTTATATTGCAACCCATACTTGGTTTTGGAACACCATTATAAAGTCTATTGCTGAGCATCACTTCTAAAACTCTTCTGATGTCTTTTCCAGTAACAGGAATTCCGTTTCCTGGTCTAGAATCATCTAGTTGCCCGTGATAAATAGATTTTAAATTATTATCGAAAACGTAAATATCTGGAGTACATGCAGCATCATATGCTTTTGCTACTTCCTGAGTTTCATCATATAAATAAGGAAAAGGATAATGTTCTTCGATGGCTAACTTTTTCATTAACTCAGGACTATCCATTGGATAGTTATCAACATCATTACTGCTAATAGCGATAAAACTAAATCCTCTTGAAGCATAGTCTTTAGCTAAATGAACCAGTTCTTTATTTACATGAATGACAAATGGACAATGATTACAGATAAAAAAAATTACCGTGCCTCTTTCTCCTTTCAATTCTTGTAAAGACATTGCTTTTTCGGAAATCGTATCAAACAAAGTGAAATCTGGAGCGATGGTTCCTTTAGGGAAATCATTAGAAGGTGTTAGTGCCATTTATCTTGTTTTGGGATTGCTAAAATACGGACATTTAACTTGAGAAAGTAATGTAGTTTATTAGAAACTCTTACCCTTTAAACTTCATCGCTAAATGAACCACCTTTTTGGTATCAAAAAAGTCTTCATCAAAATAATCTGGCAAATCATAAATGGTAGCGGAAGTATATTTTTGAAGTTCTTCTGTTAAATCTCCACCTTTTAAATAAAGAATTCCGTTTTTTAATTCGTGGTTTTGTTTTTTACTAATTTTTCCTTTTGTCCAACCTACAAAAGTTTCCATTTGTGCCACTGCTCTACTTACTATAAAATCGTAGGTGCCTTTTACTTCCTCAACTCTGGCATTGGTTGATTTTACATTTTCTAAACCTAAACCGTCAACAACTTCATTGACAACTTTAATCTTCTTCCCGATACTGTCTACCAGATGAAATTGAGTTTCTGGAAACAAAATTGCTAATGGAATTCCAGGAAATCCACCACCGGTTCCAACATCCATTACTTTTGAGTTTGGTTTAAACTGAATCACTTTAGCTATCCCAAGAGAATGTAGTACGTGACGTAAATACAATTCGTCTATATCTTTTCTAGAAACAACATTAATTTTCAAATTCCAATCTTGGTACAACTCTTGCAGCTTAGAGAATTGTTCTATTTGATGTTCCGATAGATTTGGGAAGTATTTTAGTAGTAGATTCATCTTTCAATTAAAATGCAAAAGTAATTAATCAAGAGAACAATTACGTTAAAAAACAAACGTTAATAACCATATGAATGACAAAAAGCTTATTTTTGTATCTTAAAATTTTTTCCCCATAAATGAAGACAGTAAATTTCTCAAGAATAGACAAAGCAAAATTTTTTAGAACTCTAAATAAAAGAGTTAATAATTATTTTAAAGAAAACAACCTTAAACGTACTGGTAACTGGAAGTTATACACTAAAGCAATCATTATGTTTTCTGTATTCTTAGTTCCTTTTATTTTAATATTAACCGTAGATATGCCTCAATGGCTTATGTTTATTTTAATGGCTATAACAGGTGTTGGAATGGCAGGTGTTGGTATGAATGTAATGCACGATAGTAACCACGAATCTTTTTCAAGTAAAAAATGGGTTAATAAATTAATGGGAAGTAGTATCTACATCCTTGCAGGAAATGTGTACAATTGGAAAGTTCAACACAATGTATTACACCACACATTTACCAATGTAAAAGATCATGATGAAGATATTGATGCTGGTAGAATTATTCGTTTTTCTCAGCATTCTAAATGGTTTAAAATTCACAAATTGCAGAAATACTATTCAATTTTCTTATACGGTTTGTTAACGATCAACTGGGCAATTACCACAGATATAAAACAAATGCATAATTATTTAAAGCGTAAATTATCTTACGGGAAATTCCCTAGTCCTGCAGTAGAATGGACGAAATTGGTGATTTCTAAATTGGTTTACTATGCTTTATGGATTGTACTTCCTTTATTAGTTTTAGACATCGCTTGGTGGAAAGTTTTAATAGGATTTTTTGTAATGCATTATACGGCCGGAATGATTTTAAGTTTGGTTTTTCAATTGGCACACATTGTCCCAAATACTGAAATGCCAATTCCAGATAAAGACGGAAATCTAGAACACACTTGGGCAGTACATCAATTGTACACAACCTCTAACTTTGCACCTAGTAATAAGCTGGTCAACTTCTATACTGGAGGTTTAAATCATCAGGTAGAACATCATATTTTTCCACATATTTCTCATGTGCATTATAGTAAATTAGCAGAAATTGTCAAAGAAACAGCTAAAGAGTTCAATTTGCCATATAACGAATATCAAACCATGAGAAGAGCCGTTATAGAGCACTTTAGACACTTAGGTGTTTTAGGGAAAAACCCAGAAATAGCATAAAGACATACAATTTTTACAAGTAAAATGGCGCATCCATTATCTAATAGAATAAATAGCTTGCCAATTTCTCAGACATTGGCAATGGCTGCAAAAGCAAGAGAATTAAAGGGAGAAGGAAAAGATATTATCAGTTTAAGTTTGGGTGAACCCGACTTTAATACTCCTGATTTTATTAAAGATGCCGCTATTGAAGCCATCAATCAAGATTACAACTCTTACACGCCAGTTGATGGTTATGTAGAGTTAAAGGAGGCTATTTGCACCAAGTTTAAAAGAGATAATAACCTTAGTTACAATCCTAATCAAATTGTAGTTTCTACAGGAGCAAAACAATCGATTGCAAATGTTGCACAAGTTTTGTTAAATCCTGGAGATGAAGTATTGCTTCCAGCTCCTTATTGGGTGAGTTATTCTGCTATTGCAATATTGTGTGAAGCTAAATTTATAGAAATTCCTTCATCGATTGAAACTGATTTTAAAATCACTCCAGAACAATTAGAAGCAGCGATTACACCAAAAACAAAAATGGTGTTTTTCAACTCTCCTAACAATCCTAGTGGAACAATTTATACAGAAGAAGAGTATAGAGCTTTAGCTAAAGTTCTAGAAAATCATCCTCAGATTTATATTCTTTCAGATGAAATTTATGAACATATCAACTACGGTCTCAAATCGTTTAGTTTTGCCGCCATTGAAAATATGTTTGACAGAACCATTACTGTAAACGGTTTAGCGAAAGCTTTTGCAATGACAGGTTGGAGAATTGGATATATTGGCGCTCCAGATTGGATCGCGAAAGCATGTACAAAAATGCAAGGTCAGATTACTTCCGGAACCAACTGTATTGCTCAACGTGCAGCTATAACTGCTGTTTTAGCTCCGGTTGAAAAAGTTCAATACATGGTAGATGAATTTAAATCACGTAGAGATATCGTCTTAGATCTTCTTGGTAAAGTTGATGGATTTAAATTAAATATTCCTGATGGAGCATTTTATGTATTTCCAGATATTTCTTACTTCTTCGGAAAAACCATCAAAGGGAAAACCATCAATAACGCCAATGATTTTTCATTATTCTTATTAGAAGAAGCAAATGTTGCTACCGTTACTGGAGATGCTTTTGGCGCTCCAAATTGTATACGATTATCTTATGCTGCATCTGAAGATTTACTCAGAAAAGCGATTGATAGAATACAAAAAGCTGTTAGTTAACGCTTAGAATAAGATAAACACCAAAGCCAACGCAAAGATAGAAACTTGAAGAATTGCTGCCGTTTGGCTGCGTAATTTTTCGTGCTGACTTAGAAAAGAAGTTTTAATACTTGAAAATGAACTAGATTTCATTTCAATAATACTTTGTCTGATTTCTTGTTTGTATACAGACGTTAAAATTCCACTTTCGATGACTCGTAGATTAGCTGTTGATTTCATTTTGATTGTTTTAAAGTTAATGGTTAATTACTCTAAATAGACGTCTATCTGAAATATTTGTTACAGAGTATCAATTATTTAAGAGTTCTTTAACGAAAAGAAAATGAAAATATTCATGTTGATTGACGTATTAAATTACATTTCAAATTGAAAACCACAACAATAAATTATTAAGATTATATAGTCAACCTTAATAATAAAAAAACAATTAATATCTTCCAGATCTTTCATAGTTAACAGAATACATACCTAGTTTCACATTTATTTGTTTAAGTTGAATATAATTATCTACTTTTATTTGATTAACAAAGAATAGTAACGGTTATTAAAAAAATTAAAAAACATATTTATAAACTTATTCTATGTTTTCTTCTTTTAGGGATGAGTGCATTTTCTTGTCTTGCCCAGAATTTAGACAATAAAAATATTCAGAGCAAGAACGATTTTAAGCTAGCAAAAAAAAAATTATCAAGAATTTCCATAGATGGTGTACCTAATCATTTTTCAAATTATGAAAAAGCAATTGAGTACAATCTAAAGGCATTAGATTGGGCAAATAATGAAGAATCTATAACAGATGTCATTGATACTAAATCTGCTCTTCTAGCGATGTATATGAAGTTAAATATGCATTCTGAAGCTATCGTTTTAGCAAAAAACATACTTACATACCCTCAAGTAAAAAACTCTAGAGGCTCAGTAGATACAATGTACGCATTGAAAGAAACTTATAGGAAATCTGAAAGATTCAATGATTTTTTAAAGATACTTCCTATGTATTATGAAGCTTGTGAAAAATTTGGATATCCAGTAACTGGAGGAAGTGTTTATGAAAACGAAATTGCCTATGTACATTTTAGTTTAAATAATTATGAAAAAGCCATTAGCTCGTATAAAAAATGTGTTATAGAATTTAAAAGAAAAGAAGAGTACTTATTGCAAAGTAGTTCATTTAATGATATTGGTACCTGTTTTAAAAATTTAAATAAAAAAGATAGCGCTCATTTTTATTTTAATAAAGGTTTAAATATTGTAAAGAATCTACAATCTAAATCAAATTATGACGAGGGATATTTAAATTACTTTGGAAATATTTTAAAGATCAATGTTGCAGAAACTTCTCCTGACATTATCCCAGATGCAACCATGATATCTTTGTATAAAAACGTAATTAAAGATGGGGTAAATACAAATGAATTAAATATTGTTATTGATGCTTATTATGGACTTTCAAAGGTTTTTTTTCGTCAAAATAATAGTGAATTGACCTTAAAATATATAGACAGCGCAGAGGTTGTTTTAAAATCCTATACATATCCAAAAGTAAAAGCTGCTATTTTAGAACTAAAAGTAGAAACATATCTGTTAAAAGGACAATCAGACAAAGCAAAAACGTATTTTAAAATTTATAAAAAGTATTCAGATTCTTTGAGTAAAGTTAAAATAGACAAAAGCTTTATGAACGGTATTTTAAAATATGAAACCAATATTAAAGAAAAAGAACTAGAAGAAGTAAAAAAACTAATAAAATCTGAAAGAAAAGTAATTCTTTATCAATCGATTGGTATCATAAGTTTACTTTTCGTATTTATCTTTTTTGGTTTTATTTTCATTAAAATTCGAAGAGATACTAAAATAATAAAATATCAAAAATTTATTGTAGATAAGGCATTAACTGATAATAAAGTTTTAATCAAAGAAATACATCATCGAGTAAAAAATAATTTGCAAATGGTCTCAAGTTTATTCTTTCTTCAATCAAGAAAGAGTAAAAATGCTAATTTTAAAGAAATTTTAGAACAATCTCAACAGCAAATTCAATCCATGTCTTTGGTTCATGAACTCCTGTATGAGAAAGATGATATAATAGATGTTAATGCAGACAAATACATAAAAAAACTAATAAATAGTTTGTTAACAGCGTATCCTAATAAAAAAATAGAGTTAGAAATTTCAATAACAAATACCACATTGCATCTAGACTATGCAAATCCAATTGGGCTCATTATAAATGAACTAGTCACCAACTCTATTAAGCATGGTTTTAAAGGTATGAATACTGGAAAAATTTCAATTACTCTTAATAAAACAAAAAATGCATATGAGTTTGAGTATTCAGATAATGGAATAGGTATAGATAAGGAAATACAAACAAAAAAAAGTAATAAAACTTTTGGAATTAGATTAATTAAGTCACTCGTACAAGAAATGAATGGTACTTTAGAAATTGATTTTAATACAAAGCTCAAGTATAAAATTACTTTTTTAGATAAAAAATAATAAGACATGAGCCTAGGAAAATCAGTTTTCATCATAGAAGACAATGCCCTTAATAGAATTTCTTTAGAAACAAGGTTAGAAGATCATGGATATAAAATTGTTGGCTCGTATGCAAATGCAGAAGAAGCTTGGGAAATTTTAAAAAACACCAAAGTAGATATTGTATTAATAGATATTAATCTAGCTGGAGATAAGAACGGTATTTGGATAGGGGGCAAGATTAGAGAACACAACAACACAGCTTTTATATATCTAACAGCGTACGGAGATAAAGAAACAATTAATAAGGTTAAAAAAACAAAGCCCAACGGTTATCTCATGAAACCTTATAATGAACCAACACTGTTAACTACCATAGATATTGCAATTAACAGTTTTGCTAATCAAAAACAAGCAATTGGTAGTATTTACATTAAAGATAAGTATCTAAAAGTTAAACTAAACGTTGAAGACGTAAAGTACATCCAATCTGATGGTAATTATTTACATATTTTTTTAGACGATAAAAAGCATATGGTAAGAGCCAAACTAAGTGATTTTTTAAAGACATTGCCTCAAGAAAATTTCACCCAAGTACACCAACGATATGCTGTAAATACCTCAAAGATTAACCTATTGGGAAATGGTTTTGTCAAGATAGACAAAGAAGAAATACCCGTTTCTAAACGTTACAAAACAGAGATAGAAAAACGACTAACCTCTTTCTGATAAGAATTTGTACCAAGTTTCACAAAAAGTGATTCAAGTTTCACAAATTTTAAGCTCCTTTTAAAATTCTTTCTTTCTTTTGATAGATATAGAACCAAACTAAATCTCACATGAAGAAAATTACCTATTTAATATCATTTGTTGTAATATTTTTTACTCAAACAACATCGATCTATGCACAAATTACAGCAGATCAGGTATCCGACTATAGCTATGAAGACACGATATTCACTGATATACAATATATAGCCAACGGAACAGTAATAGATAACCTTTCTTACGATGGATGGAGATTTAACAGTTATCAGAGTGAAAGTGGAGTATATCCCGCAGGTGAATTTTTAACCAACGATGCAAATTCTGGTATAAGAATTTATACGGCGGGTAGTTCAAATTTTAAATTTAAAAGTATTGATTACTTAATTGACTTACGCACGATTTCATCAGTTACTATTACTTTTTATGGTTTTAGAGATGGTGTTCAATCAGAAGTACAGGCTTTCACTGTTCCTGATGATCAAATTGGAACTTTCACCTTAAATTGGCCCGCTGTAGATGAAATAAGAGTAGCTTCTCCAAGTATGTATATCTTTTTTGATAATTTAAGCGTAGGTGTTGCAGGTCCAATACCTTTAGACACTACCCCACCTGTATTCGAAAACAGCACACCAAGTTCTTCATCAGTAGCACAAACAAGCTTTACTTTAGGAACAGATATCAATGAAGCAGGAACTATTTATTATGTAGTCGTTCCAGATGCAGCTACAGCACCTAGTTCAGCACAAGTAAAAGCAGGTCAAAATTCTTTTGGGGGATCACCCGTGACTAGTGGAAACTCAGTTGTAACCACAGGAGCTTTTTCATTTGGTTTTGGTGTTTCAGGCTTAACTGCAGGAACTGCTTACGATGTATATGTGGTTGCTCAAGATGATGAAGGCACACCTAATTTACAAACGATTCCAACCAAAATAGATGTTATGACAACAGCATCTATAGTAACGTTTACTGCACTAGCAGATTTATGTTTAAACGCGGGCGTTCAAGCTAGTTTAGGAGGAGGTTCTCCCACTGGCGGAGTATATTCAGGCCCAGGAGTTATCGACAATGGAAATGGGATGACCTATGATTTTGATCCTGCAGCTGCAGGAGTAGGGACACATATAATTACTTACACTAATGGTACAGCAGCCACAGATAATGTTCAGGTATTTTCGCTACCAACAGTAACTTTTACAGCTCTTTCTGATTTAACTATCAATGCAGGTGTTCAAACAAATTTAGGAGGAGGTTCTTCTTCTGGCGGAGTATATTCAGGTCCAGGAGTTACCGATGATGGAAATGGGATGACCTATACTTTTGATCCTGCAGCTGCAGGAGCAGGGACACACACTATTACTTATACTCTTACAAATAATGGTTGTACCGATTCAGCTAGTGATAATGTAGTTGTGTCGGTAATCGATATTACCCCACCTGTTTTCGAAAACAGTACACCATCTGCAGCAAGTATTACAAGTACAAGCTTTACCTTAAACACTGATATAAACGAAGCAGGAACTATGTATTATGTAGTCGTTTCTGACGAAGTAACAGCTCCAACTTCTTCAGAAGTAAAAGCAGGAACCGCTTCTGGCGGAGGATCTGTATTTGCTAGTGGAAATGCTGCGGTAACTATAGTAGGTTTTACCAATGCATTTAATGTAACAGGATTAACAGTAAGTACAGATTATGATGTCTATGTGGTTGCTCAAGATGATGAAGGCACACCCAACTTACAAACGAGTCCAACAAGAATAGATGTGACAACAGCACCAGATACAACAGCGCCAGTAATTATCTGTCCAGCAAATGTTAATTTAGGATTAGCGATGCCTACTGCCCCTAGTGATACTGGTATAGCAACTGCAACAGATAATGTTGACTCATTTCCAGTTATTTCTTTTTCGGATGCTATTACCCAAGGTGTAGGAAATAATTATACGATTGCAAGAACATGGACAGCGAGGGATGCAAGTAATAATTCTTCTAGTTGTGTACAAACAATTACCGTTTCAGACTTGACCGCCCCTGTTTTTGAAAACAGTACACCCTCGGTAACAAATATTACTCGTACAGGGTTTACCTTAAATACAGACATAGACGAAGCAGGAACCATTTACTACGCAGTGCTTATTGATGGTGCTGATGTTCCTACTTCTTTTGATGTTAAAGATGCAGGATCTGGTTGTGGAATATCTGGTCAAGTAACTATTGGCAATGCAGCGGTAAGTTCTGGAGGATTTACCAACCCATTTAATATTACAGGACTAACTATTAATACAGCTTACGATGTTTATGTAGTTGCTCAAGATGATGAAGGATCACCTAATTTACAAGCAACACCCACCAAAATAGACATAACAACCACAAACAGCGCACCTACTTTTACTTCAACTGCTGTTACTACAGTAAATGAAGGAGACACCTATACCTACTCAATAACAACTGACGATTTAGAAGGAGATAATATAACAGTTACCGCACCAACAAAACCGAGTTGGTTGTCTTTAACAACAAACTCTGCTACTTCAATTGTGCTATCAGGTAATAGTACAGGCAATTTAGGAAATCACAACGTAGTGTTAGAAGCCAATGATGGCAACGGAGGTACGGTACAGCAAAGTTTTACAGTAACGGTAATTGATGCTACCAACCCAACAATCGTATCCACATCACCTAGTGATAACGCAATCAATGTTGATGTTAACGATAATATCACCATTACTTTTAGTGAAAATATCCAATTTGGCACAAGTGGTATTCAGATTATTGACCTTACAGATAATTCAAACAACGTTCTTATTGATGCTGCAGCACCAGGGACTCAAGCTTCTATTAGTGGCTCAGTACTCACATTAAGTCCAGCAAATGCTTTAGATCTTAACAGCGATTATGTTGTAGTTATAGGGCCAACTGGTATTGATGATTTGGCAGGAAATAGCTTTGCCGGTATATCAGATGTTACCACATTTAACTTTAAAACAATTTCTCAGATTTCTGCATCAGTCAACGACCCAAGTATCGCAGAGGGAAACTCAGGGAGCACAACTTTACAATTTACAGTAAGCTTAGATTTACCAGCCCCATCGGGTGGCGCTACTGTTGATTATAATACAATTAATGGATTAGCACAGGCAGGAAGTGATTATACGGCAGCAGATGGAAAACTCACTTTTGCAGCAGGAGAAACAAGCAAAACAATTGACATAACAATTGCTGCAGATAATATGGTAGAGGAGAATGAAACACTTACCATCATTTTGAGCAATCCAACAGGAACAGGTATCGTGATTTCAGATGCCACAGGAATAGGAACCATCAACAATGATGATACCGCTGCTATTACCATTGCAGATGTTAGTGGAAATGAAGATGATGGAACCATTACAGTCACAGCAACACTAGATAATCCAATTCAAGGAGGTTTTATAGTCTATGCATCTACATCAGATGGAACAGCAACTACTGATAATAATGATTATACAGCTTTATCTTCTCAAATATTGACCTTTGTAGGAACAGCTGGTGAGACCCAAACGTTCTCTATTGTACCAACAACAGACGCTATTACTGAGTTAGATGAAACATTAACGGTATTTATGGTAGCACCTGATAATATTTTATTATCGGTAGATTCTTCAGATACTGCCACTATTACGATTACTAATGATGATACATCAGCAGTAACCATTGCCGATGTAACAGCAAACGAAGATGATGGATCGATAACCGTTACAGCAACCTTAGACAATCCAGTTCAA
>TARA_R110001632_G_scaffold4610_5_pt1 | contig 13490 bp, 23 predicted proteins | sample TARA_R110001632 | Tara Oceans TARA_R110001632 (sample SAMEA4398266) | marine metagenome | biome: Polar Biome; feature: [SRF] surface water layer (ENVO:00010504); material: water (ENVO:00002006), including particulate matter (ENVO:01000060) such as... | depth 5 m
CCGCCTTGAGAGATACCATGATAATTTAAAATTACTTTCCAGCATGAACTCGGAGGCGGCTCGCGTCATTGATGTCTATTTTGAGGAGTTAGAGGCTCAGAAACAACGGCATAGGCAGAGCGTTAAAGAAGCAATCGAAAAGCAAAAAAGAAGACGGCAGATGCTTAAAGATATTAGCCAGTATGGGATTTTAATTATTTTAGCGGTAACTATTGCAGTGGTGACTGTTACCTTAATCATAAAACTTTTTGGAAAGGGGCTTTAAATATGGATGTAGGAGCATCAACACCCACAAACCAAGTGGCTTGGAGACAGGTGGCTGAACAAAAGTACCAGAAACTAGTAGAAAATCTGCAAGTTGAAGAGCAAAGACAGAGAGTAGAACAACTTAACACGACGCTGTATATTGCTAAAAACAATAAGGTTCAAATGGAACAAGCTAGAAAAGAAAACACTATTAACTTTCTGGTATAAAACATGGGATTTAAACTAAGTGCAGGATTGGGGATTGCTTTAGTGCTTTTAGCCGGTTCTTTTAAAATGTATTACGACAAAACTCAAGCAGAGATTGAAACGTTTCACTTGCAGTTAGAGCAGTCAATTCAGAACCAAAAAACGCTTGAAGGCACGATTGAGCAACAGAACGAAAACTTAAAGCAAACCGTTGAGAACCAAGAACTTATGGTGGCACAGGTTGAAAAGCTAACCAAAGAGAACATGATGGCTCAAAACGAGGTAACCGATATTAGAAAAAAGTTCTCTCGGCATTCTATGGATGTATTGTCCATCAGGAAGCCAAAGTTAATAGAGAATATTATCAATCGCGGTACAAAGTCCGTACTCAATGACCTTAAAAATATTACCGATGAAACGCAGTTCGATGAAAATACTGATATTCCTAATCCTACTGCTGGTTAGCGGTTGCTCTATTCTTGGCTCAAGTCGGGATATACCTGAAGTTGTGCCTGTAGAAGTAGTTACAGTGGTCAAAAAAGCACCAACCTATCACCCTCCCCTGCCTAATAGCATTGACGCTATGCCGGTTGAGTGGACTGTGTTGAACCCGGAACTCATGCAAGAGTATTTGGACGACCTAAACGAAGGGAAAGCGCCTACTAACGCATGGTATGCACTAACAACCAAAGGCTATGAGAATCTTTCTACCAACATGGCAGAAGTAAAAAGGTATTTAAGACAAGTGATTAGTATTTTAAAATACTACCGCGAACTAGACAAAGAGGAGCCTGAGTCTAATGAGTGAACAATTAAGAGAAATGTTAAGAAGGCATGAAGGAGTACGAAACTTCGTTTATCTGTGCAGTGAAGGGTATGAAACAATAGGCGTGGGCCGCAATATCGCAGACTCTGGCTTAGGTCTTTCTGAGGATGAAGTAGATTACCTGTTAGATAACGATATTAAACGAGTCAGAGAAGAGCTGAAGGATGAATATTATTGGTTTGGCGGGCTTAATGACGCCCGACAAGAAGCTATGATAGATATTTCGTTTAATCTTGGTCAGACCAGATTAAGGGGCTTTAAAAAAGCTTTAGATGCTATGTCTACAGAAGATTTTGACCGAGCTGCCGATGAATTTATGGACAGTAAGTGGGCGGAACAAGTAAAAGGTCGCGCTCCAGAAGTTACAGAAATGATTAGAACCGGAGAATATCCTTAATTAGATATAAGATGTGGTAAGATTTTATTCGATGATGTAAGATCTGCCCGTATGAGTGAAATCGATGTAGTTCAATACACGCAAAAAGTCATTCGTGAGCGACAATCGCAAATAAATGACGTTTTAATCGGAGGCTCTGTAAAAAATATGGAGCAATACCGGGAGTGCATGGGTGAGCTACGCGCCTTAGAATATGTTCTGGGAGAAATCTCAAGAATGCTAGAAAATCAGGAATTAATAGATGGCTGAAGCTTCAGAAGAAAAATCCGGTATTTTGGAAGACTGCTATGTTGCTCCCGAAGACCGCGTGTTAGACCCTTCCCTTATTGATTCATCTGCAATAGACAGACTTCCTCAACCTACTGGTTGGCGTCTGCTAATTTTACCTTTTAGGCCACCAAATAAAACAACTGGTGGAATTTATCTTCCCGATAAAGCTGTGGATGATTCGGCAATACAAACTAACGTAGGTTACGTTTTAAGACTTGGACCTCTTGCTTATAAAGATAACGAGAAGTTTCCGGGAACCCCTTGGTGTGCTGAAAAAGATTGGATTATCTTTGCTCGTTATGCCGGTTCTCGCTTTCGTTTAAACGAAGAGACTAAAGCTTCTTTTGGTAGTGAGGTTCGGATTTTAAACGATGACGAAGTGTTAGCTGTTATTAAAGATCCAAACGATATTTACCACAACTAAGGACAAGATCTATGGCAAAAACCGCACATGAGGCCGACGACGGTCAAGTAAATTTAGATTTTGATGAAGAACCGCAAGAAGTTGTACTAGAGGAGGAATCAGGAGCTGAAGAAAAGACTGAAATTCCTCAAGTTGCTGTAGAAACAGCCGCTGAAGACGATGACGAGGTTTCTCAACAAAGCAAAAAAGTTCAAAAACGCATAAACCAACTCACTAAAAGAGCTAAAGAAGCGGAAAGAGAGCGCGAAGAAGCTTTTCGTTATGCTCAAGCAATTCACCAAGAAAGTGAAAACTTAAAAAGTCGTATGAATAATCTCGATAAAAACTATATCGATGAATACGGCAACCGAGTTATGGTAGAACAACAGCAAGCTCAAAATGAACTTAAAAGAGCTATGGAACTGGGCGATTCAGACGCTTCTGTGGCAGCTCAAACGAAGATATCGCAATTAGCCGTAGCGGCAGATAGACATCAACAAGCTAAAGCTCAACGAGAAAGGCAGCAGGCTACGGTTGAAGCTCCATCGCCAGCTCCTCAGTTTGCTCAACCCTCTCCGCAACAACCTCCTCAAGTAGCTCCACAAGAGCCGGACCCTAAAGCAGAAGCTTGGGCAGAAAATAATGCGTGGTTTGGGGATGATTACACTATGACCTTTGCAGCCTTTGGTTTGCATAAGAAAATGGTGGAAGAAGAAGGGTTTGACCCAAAGAGCAACGACTATTATGATGAACTAGATTCAAGAATGCGAGAGGAGTTTCCTCATAAATTTAATGAAGAGGAATCAACAACTACAGCACCGCGACGTAACGCCCAGACAGTCGCCAGTGTCTCCCGTTCTAGCTCATCTGGGCGCGGCAGAAAGGTTCGACTCTCCCCGAGCCAAGTTACTATTGCCAAACGATTGGGAGTGCCACTTGAAGAATACGCTAGATACGTGAAGGAGTAAGATATGTCAGATGTTTCAAATGAAGAAATGGCGGCGATTAAAAAAACTTCTCGCGCAAAATCAAATAGGTCCGCTACGGAAAGGCGTAAGCCGTGGCAACCACCGTCTAAATTAGATGCCCCCGACGCACCGGAAGGGTTTAAACATCGTTGGATTCGTGCGGAAGTACGTGGTTTTGATGACAGAACCAATATTTCTGGACGGCTTCGAGAAGGCTACGAGTTAGTCCGAAAAGATGAATACCCTGATTTTGAAGCTCCAGTAATGGATTCGGGTAGATACGAGGGTGTATTTGGAGTAGGCGGGCTGCTTCTTGCAAGAATACCGCTAGAAACAGTGGCAGAACGAACGGCATATTTTAATAACCGTCACGCTGACCAACTGGAATCTCTTGATTCGGATATGATGCGAGAAAACGCGCACTCGACAATGGTGATTGACAAGCCAGATCGTCAATCACGTGTAACTTTTGGTGGTCCACGTAAGTAAGGTAAGGTAACTTTATGGCAAATCAAGAAACTGCTTACGGTCTACGTCCTATCGGACTAACAGGAAGTGCTGCAAACTCTACGGGTGTTACGAAGTATGAAATTGCTTCGGATAACACTAATGCTATTTACCAATACAGCTTAGTAATCCCTCTCGCCGCTGGCGTGATTGATCAAGCTGGTGACACTGCGGGCGGTACAACTGCTGCTCTTGGTGTTTTGGTAGGCGTAGAATATGTAGATTCTTCCAGTAAGAAGACCGTATTTAAAAACTATTGGCCCGGATCAAACAGCGCAAGTGTTGACACGAATCATCCTGTCAAAGCTCTCGTTGCTGATAATCCGATGCAAACGTTCCAAGTTGCAAGCGATGCGACTTTAACTAATCGCGCTACAGCACTTGCTGCTGTTTTTGCTAACGCAAGCTTAGGAACTTCTGCTCGAACGGGCTCAACTGACACCGGTCGTTCTAATTCGGCATTGGGTGTGTCTACTATTGCAACCACGGCTACTCTTCCGTTTAAAATCATGGGCATTGTTGATGACGATGCTAACAGTGATTTTGCTGCGGCGGGTATTCCTTTAATTGTAAGAATAAACGCACACTACAATTCTCCGAACGCACGATTCGATTCTCAAACAACAGCCACGACGACTGGCATTTAAGGTAAAGGAGAAGATTCATGCCTATTACTCGCGCCCAACTGGCGAAAGAGCTTGAACCGGGCCTTAATGCTTTGTTCGGGCTGGAATATGATCGTTATGACAACGAAAGCGGAGAAATCTTTGAAGAGGAATCTTCAGATCGAGCCTTTGAAGAAGAGGTAATGCTGTCAGGCTTTGGAACTGCCCCTGTTAAATCAGAAGGTAGTGGTATTTCATTTGATGACGCGCAGGAAACTTATACTGCTCGTTATACACATGAAACCATAGCTTTGGCGTTTTCGATTACTGAGGAAGCCATAGAAGATAATTTGTACGACCGGCTGGCCGCACGTTATACCCGTGCTTTGGCTAGATCCATGTCACAAACTAAGCAAATCAAAGCTGCTACCATTCTGAACAACGCCTTTACGGCGGGTGCTTCAGCTATTGGTGATGGCGTTGCATTATGCTCTTCAGCTCACCCATCTTTGTCCGGTAATCAGCGTAACCTGCTGTCTACTGCGGCGGATTTGAACGAGACGTCTTTAGAGCAAATGCTTATCGATGTTGCTGGGTTTACAGACGAGCGTGGTTTAAAAATTGCGGTTCGTGGAATGAAACTACTTATTCCTAAAGAACTTCAGTTTATTGCCGAGCGAGTTTTAAACTCTAACCTACGTCCCGGAACTGCGGATAATGACATTAACGCAGTAAAGTCTATGGGAATGCTACCTGACGGTGCAGTGGTTAATCACTTCCTCACGGATACTGATGCCTTCTTCATCAAGACGGATGCTCCTAACGGCTTTAAAATGTTTCAAAGAACCCCCATACGCACTGCGATGGAAGGGGACTTTGATACCGGAAACATGCGTTTCAAGGCCCGCGAAAGATATTCTTTCGGTGTGTCTGATTGGCGTGGAGTGTTCGGTACTCCCGGAGCGTAAAGCAAATTCAATTTGCTATAGAAAGGGCGCACGTCGCCCTTTCTTTTTGCCTGTGTAAAAGGTATTCTTCACAGATCCTGACAGTCTCATGGGGAGACTGACTCTAGCCACGACAGGAGACATACATGGCTACTACTACTTTTTCAGGCCCAGTCCGTTCGGAAAATGGGTTTCAACAAATTTCTAAAAACGCCACGACTGGAACAGTTACTGTTACTAGTGGTGATAAATTTGCAGTCGAAGCTACCGGAAGTGCCGGTATTGAAGGAACTGCAGCGGTATATGTCACTCAGGTTAACCGCCTAAAGAGTGATGTTGATACCAACGTTAACATTGTTAAATCAACCATTATGATTGATCTTACCGATTTACGTGATGGCGGCACTGCTGGCGATATTATTGGTAAAGACGGTGATGGTGTTGCATTTATTGCACAGGTCACTACGGCTAACCAAGGCGTTGTATTCGGTGTGACCATGACTTGCGTAGAAACTCCTGCTGGTGGCGGCACAGACATAGATCTGTATTCTGCTACGGAAGGCACAGGCGTTAACGACACAGCCATTGGTGACTTAACCGAAACTCAAATTATTAATGCAGGTGCTGCTTCTGCAGGAACCGTGGTTGCTGGTGGAGACATTGCAGCAGACCAATACCTGTATTTAGTGGGCCAAGGTACAGGCCATGCGGCATACACAGCAGGTCGTTTCTTAATTGAAATTACTGGATACGACGTAGCCTCGTAAGGAGTAGTTTATGGCAGGTTCAGATGTAACTTCGGTTACTATTACGGCTGACACCCTAGCGGCAGATCCTAATGGTATTTCGGCAGATGCAGCGGTTGGAAACAACGCTGCACTAACGATTGGAGGGGCTTTAGCGGACAGCGGTTCGGTAACGTTATCTCATGCCAGAACAGTCACCATTACTTCGGCTGCAGACGACAGTGGAATATCGTTTACTGTTGTTGGGACGGATGTAGATGGAGATTCTCAAACAGAAACTGTGACTGGGGCAAACGCAGACGCGGCTACTAGCAGTAATTTTTTCTTGACGATTGCAAGCATCACCGCCGTGGGAGATCCCGCAGGTAACGTTCAAGCTGGAATTAGTGGGGTATCGTCTGCTGTTATTTTTGCAGGACGAGCACGGCTTAAAGGTGTTTTTTTAACGAGCACAGCAACAGCCGGTAACGTTGATTTTCGCACGTCTAGCCCTTCGGGAACGAGTTTAATGAAAATAAGTTCTGTGGGGTCTGCAACTGCGACTAGAGATGTGGTTATTCCAGAAGAGGGTGTTTTGTTTGGCAGTGGAGTTTACATTCAATACAACGTTAGCACGTTTCTTACCTTGACTTCTTTCCATGCGTAAAACGACATGGCAACGGTAAAGAACGCAAAAAGACTACCGTCTGGCCGAATAGAGTATCGAGGAGAAACTTTTTCTGGCTATAACCAACCGAAAAGAACTCAAGGGGGTTCTAAAAAATCGGTGGTTTTAGCCAAAAAAGGGGACCAAATAAAAATGGTTCGTTTTGGTGATCCTGATATGACTATTAAAAAAGATCAACCTAAACGCAGAAAAAGCTTTAGGGCTCGACACAAGTGTGATACCGCAAAAGATAAGTTTTCGGCTCGTTATTGGTCTTGCGAGGCGTGGTAAATGAATAGAGCGTCTATACCAAAAGGACTTACTTATTACCGAAAAGGCGGGGGTGTTTCAAAAAAAAGCAAAGGAAGCAAAATTTGTGCGGCAGGAAAAGCGTGGGCAAAACGAACGTTTGACACATATCCTTCGGCTTATGCCAACATGGCGGCTTCTAAGTATTGCAAAGACCCAAATTACGCTAAAAAATCTAAAAGGAAAAAAGCCTAGTGGGGGAATTAAAAAAGTGGCGCGATCAAAAATGGGTTCGTATTGACGGGGAAGGCAACATTGTTGGCGAATGCGGTACGTCACCGGACAAAAAAAACCCAGATCGTTGTTTGCCTTTAGCTAAAGCGCGGTCTTTAAGTAAAGCTGAACGAGCTGCAACAGCAAATAAAAAAAAGAAATCAAGTAAAACAGTTGTTAAAAATACAAAAAAAGCAACTGTGAAGAATATGTTTCGTGGCGGAGAAGTTCGTCAGGAAATAGCTAAAGGATGTGGCGCTGTTTTAGACAATCGTCGCAAAGTTACTAAACACATGTGAGGTATTTATGCCGGGTTCAAAAGTAAACATAGGTAACGCAGCCGTCAAAAAACAAAAAAACAAAAACGGCACAAAGAAAAAGCGCATGATGAATAAGGGCGGCGCGGTTAAGAAAAACCAAATGATGAATAAAGGTGGCACAAAGAAAAAGCGCATGATGAATAAGGGTGGGACTGTTAAAAAACTTACGCCATAACAGTAAATGGCGTACCTGCAGTCAAACATCCCGTATTTTAAATGTTGGGTACGGAAAGAATACACCCACAACCATGAAAAGTATCATGGCGAATTTATTCATGCGATGGCAGTGGCTGTTACAACGATGCCCACTCGTTGTTTGTCTTTTCAAATTATATTTACAGGGGCAGAGGTCGATACAGACGATGAAAACGTACACGGCGGCGCAATGTGGGCTAGAATGCCAATCACCGGTTTAATAGCGGACTCCGATTATGAGGGTTGGCCCGAGCCCATGCCTGTTTGGGCAGCACAGCCTTGGGATTGTTCGTCTTATAATCACTCCGTTTATGTTTTAGATCGAGCTACTCCTTGTCCTTGGCTTGCTAAAATAGATGGCGAGTTTTACCCCGCGAAATACTATTTTACCGTGGATTATGCGGAAAACGAAATAGCTGACGACCCGGCGCAACACAAACAATCGCATGTACTAGAGTTGTTAGATGCAGGTAAATGGACTGGAAATATTGTAGCATTGCCAAATAATAGGGTGCGGGTAACACATCCTGCGTGGTTTTCTACTGGCGAAGGTGCTCCTGACTTTAAACCTTCTCAGCATATTCATTACTCTAAAAGTGAACTAGATTACACGTTGGACGTTAATAAAGTTTTTGATAACCTTTACTCTCCTGAAAAACCTGTTCGCAAACCGCGACGTCGCAGGAAGAAAAAATAATGGCACTTTCTGGATCAGTAAATTTTGAATTAGATGTCGCTGAATACATAGAAGAAGCGTTTGAGCGGTGTGGGTTAGAACTTAGAACAGGTTATGACCTTAAAACAGCTCGTCGTTCTTTAAATATTCTTTTGGCTGACTGGGCTAATAGGGGTCTTAATCAATGGACTATAGAACAAACCTCTATTACTTTAGCTGACGGTATTGGAAATTATCCCGGAGGAACGCTTACTATGACGGTAGGGGCTTCTGGAAGTTTTTCTGTAGCAGAAACCATTACCGGCGGCACTAGCGGCGCTACAGCTAGTATTACAAGCAAACCCTCGGGCACATCTTTTGCTATTACGTTGCCTTCTGGTACGTTTACTAATGGAGAAACCTTGACGGGGGGCACTAGTGGAGCCGCTACTACGTTATCTTCAGCAGTAGATTTAACTAATGTGCAAGCTACTATTGATATTTTATCAGCAGTAGTTACTAGGGATGGCACAGATTTTCAAATTACACGTATAAGCCGTGGTGATTACTTAGCTATTCCAAATAAAACGCAAAGCAGTCGCCCTAGTCAATTCTTTTTAGACCGTCAAATCACCCCAGAGTTAAAGCTATGGCCGGTTTCAGACAGCAGTTCTGACATAGTAAAGTTTGATCGCTTGGTTCGTATGGATGATGCTGACGGCTATACCGATACAATGGAAGTGCCTTTTCGCTTTTATCCCTGTTTAACTGCCGGATTGGCTTATTATCTTGCTATGAAGCGTAATCCAGCCATGATTCAGATTTTAAAAACAATATACGAAGAAGAAATGCAAAGAGCGATTGAAGAAGATCGTGACCGCGCTTCTTCTTTTATTTCCCCTACTTTTGATTATCACAGGGTATAAGCATGGGAAAATTTGCTTCTGCAAAAAACGCTTATGGAATTTCTGATCGATCTGGTTTTCGTTACAAACGGGACCGGATGAAGAAAGAATGGAACGGATCTTTAGTGGGTTGGGATGAATGGGAGCCAAAGCAGCCTCAATTAAATCCCTTACCCAAAGTGGGCGACCCGCAAGCTATTTTAAACCCTAGACCAGATCGAGCAGAGCCTTTGATTGTTTCAGTCGGTGTGCCTACTCCAGAAAACAATCCTTTTGTCCCGGTTCGATCTGTGGGACAAGTTGGAACGGTAACGGTGAGTACAACATGAGCTTTACTTACGCAACGCTTAAAACTGCTATTCAAGATTTTTGTGAAACAACAGAAACAACGTTTGATAATAACTTAGCGGTATTTATTAAAGAAGCAGAAGAACGGATATTAAAAAATGTAAATATGCCGTTATTTCGTAAAAACGTTACGGGAACAGCAACAGCAGACAGTACTTACCTGTCTAGTCCTAGTGACTTCCTTGCCCCGTACAGTTTAGCAGTTATATCAAGCAATACTTATGAGTATCTTTTATTAAAACACGTGTCTTTTATTAGATCTTTTACTCCGGCTTCTGCAACAACAGGAGTGCCTAAGTATTACGCTTTGTTTGATGATACAACGTTTTTGTTGGCTCCTACGCCATCAACTAATTATACGTTTGAATTGCACTATAAGTATCGTCCTGCGTCGCTAACCGCTGGAGCTTCTAGCGGCACTACGTGGCTTTCAACCAATGCTCCTGATGCTATTTTGTATGGTTCTTTGGTTGAAGCGGCTAACTTTTTAAAAATACCAGAAGAATCGGCAGCTTATGAGCAAAGGTTTAAAGAAGCTTTGGTTAATTTAAATAGAGTAGGCGATGGCTATGGCGTCGAAGATGAATACCGGCATGATGTGCCAAGGATGGCTTAGTTATGTTTAAGATGGCTGTAGAATCAAATATAGGAGATGTTGTCGTTAAAACAACGGTAAACAGGGGGTTGGCTCCGGAAGAATTAGCTGAACGCGCTGTAGAACAGATCGTCAGTGTGTCTTCTTCGGTAGATCCTGTGGTAAGACAACAAGCTGAAGCGTTTAAAAACCGCATTTATCATGTAATTTTAGGTATTATTAAACAAGCGATTAAAAGCGATAGAACAACGCTTTCTAATGAATTTATTCAACAAGGCCATCCAGAACTTGTTGATATTTTAAGGAGACTGTAATGGCGATCACAACAGCAATGGCGACAAGTTTTAAGTCGGAGCTACTTCAGGGAATTCATAATTTCCACAACGGTTCTGGCGGTGGAACAACTACTACAACGGGTACGGGCAATACGTTTAAGATTGCTTTGTATACTAGCAGTGCAACGATGTCCGCTTCAACTACAGCCTACGCAACCACTAATGAGGTTTCTGCTACAGGTACGGGTTATACGGCGGGCGGTAACACGCTCACCAATGTAGACCCGACTACATCAGGAACTACAGCACTTACAGATTTTGCTGATACTACGTGGTCTAGCAGCTCAATTACTGCTAGAGGCGCATTAATTTATAACTCTTCTACTACAGCAGGGTCGGCTAATAGAGCAGTAGCGATACTAGATTTTGGAGCAGATAAGACATCTACAAGTGGTGACTTTACTGTTCAGTTTCCAGCAGCAGACTCTAGTAACGCGATTATAAGAATCGCATAGGATATAGTGTGTGGCTGATGTCAAAGTTGCATTTGATGGATGGAATTCCTCGACTACTGGATGGGGCGAGGGAACGTGGGGTAATGGTCAGGCAGTACCTGAGGCAACAGGCACTCTTGGCACCGTCTCGGTTAGCGCAGATGCGAACGTCAGTGTCACAGGAGTCGCGGGGACAGGCACTCTCGGCTCGGTTTCTGTATCCGCAGATGCGAGTGTTAGTCCTACTGGGGTATCAGGCACTGGTGCTCTTGGTTCGGTTACGGTTACGGGTGCAGCAAATGTCACTCCGACAGGGGTCGCAGGAACAGGCACACTTGGATCAGTCTCCGTCTCGGCTAGTGCAACTACTTCAGTCACTGGGGTGGCGGGCACAGGAACATTGGGTTCGGTCACGGTCACGGGTGCGGCGACAGTCAGTGTCACAGGCGTATCAGGAACGGCAAACCTCGGAAGCATTAGTGTCGTCACAAGCAATATTATCCCGGTCACAATGGATGCGCTTACGGGATCTCTTGGAACGGTTACGGTTACGGGTGCGGCGACGGTTAGTGTTACTGGAGTGGAAGCAGCCTGTACAACGAGTGGCGTCAATGTTTGGGGGCTTATCGACGATAGCCAAGAAGCAGACTGGTCAGCTGTTAATGATAGCCAAACAACGAGTTGGCCAACTATTGACGATAGTCAAACACCAAATTGGAAAGAGGTAGCGTAAAATGGCTAGTACATATGTAAACGATCTTCGCCTAAATGAAATGGCGACAGGAGACGGTTCGGGAACGTGGGGCACGACTACAAATTTGAACCTAGAACTGATCGCTGAAAAATTTGGAACAGGGTCTGAAGCTCTTTCTGATGCCTCCACAGCAACCATTACAATGGCAGATGGAGCTTCGGACGCTTTTCGTTCGATGGCCCTAACCCTCACGGGGTCTCTCTCACAGGCTTGTACGGTCACGTTAGCTCCAAATACTCTTTCTAATTGCTGGGTAGTACAAAATTCTGCCGGTGCCACAGTCACGCTTACACAAGGCACAGGCGCAAATGTGGTCATACCAAACGGCGGTATCCGCATGGTCGCTACTGATGGTGCTGGTTCTGGTGCAGCAATTACTGATGTACTCGATGTATTAGGCGGCACAGGCAACGTAGGGCTTGGTTCAGGTGCGTTTGGCACAGCACTTACAACAGGTACAGATAACGTAGCGATAGGTGAGGCTTCACTAGATGCTGTCACCACTGGCTCAGATAACACGGCGGTTGGAGACAATGCAGGTGGGGCTTTAACAACTGGTTCTGACAACGTAGCCATCGGGTCAGCGGCTCTAGCGACTGAAGATGGAAATGGAAAGAATGTCGCCGTTGGATCTCAAGCCCTTCAAACATTAAATGCAGGGGCAGATTCATACAATGTAGGTGTAGGGTATCAAGCGGGTAATGACCTTACCTCTGGGATTCAAAACACGCTAATCGGCGGTCTTGCTGGTGATGTTCTAACGGATGCTGATTACAATGTTGCTGTAGGTGTTTCAGCTTTAGGAACAGACACTAAAGGCAGTAAATCGGTTGCACTTGGTTATTCGGCTTTAACTACTCAGAATTTTACTACTTCCACAGATACTTTTAATACAGCAGTTGGTTATGGAGCGATGTTGGCGAACACCACCGGCCAATATAACACCGCAGTCGGTGCGCTTTCCTTAGATGCCAACACCACCGCATCAAACAACACAGCCGTTGGAAATAGCGCACTTACAGCAAATACCACAGGCACTTTGAACACTGCTGTAGGCAATATTGCTTTAGCGGCAAATACCACAGCAAATAACAATACAGCTATTGGAGCAGGAGCAGGAGCATCAATTACTACTGCCGATGCTAATACAGCAGTGGGCAGTTACGCTTTAAATTTAAATACAGCAGCCAATAACACGGCGGTGGGGAGACTAGCTCTATACGCCAACACCACCGGCTCTGAAAACACCGCAGTCGGACAGGGCGCGTTGGACGCAAATACCACGGCTTCTGGCAATACAGCCGTGGGTAGTGATTCTCTAACAGCTAATACAACAGGTGCTTCAAATACAGGGTTGGGCAAAAACGCACTAGAAGCCAACACCACAGGCGCTCACAATACAGCGGTTGGAAGGTCTGCTTTATCGGTTAATACAACCGCTTCCTTCAACACCTCTGTAGGCTCTAATTCATTAGCGGCTAGTACCACTGGCGCTAACAACACGGGTTTGGGTTATGCAGCTTTAAATGCAAACACTACAGCGTCAAATAACACGGGTTTGGGATATTTTGCGTTAGCTGCCAACACCACGGGAGCGGGTGGTACAGCAGTGGGTACAAATGCGTTACTTTCTTTAACCACCGGAAATGAAAATACGGC